>Ga0335072_10000090_pt1 | contig 180736 bp, 167 predicted proteins | sample Lox_Sample_21_FD_206725 | JGI IMG/M metagenome (GOLD analysis project Ga0335072, IMG submission 206725) | Soil microbial communities from Loxahatchee National Wildlife Refuge, Florida, United States - Lox_Sample_2.1 | ecosystem: Environmental > Terrestrial > Soil > Wetlands | place: USA... | reverse complement strand
GCGAACGGGGACGAGGCGATCGTGAAGCTGCTGCTCGACACCGGCAAGGTCGACGTGGACTCGAAGGACTCTGAATATGGCCAGACGGCGCTGTCGCGGGCTGCCTGGAACGGGCACGAGGCGATCGTGAAGCTGCTGCTCGACACCGGCAAGGTCGACGTGGACTCGAAGGACAATGGCGGCGGGACGGCGCTGTCGCGGGCTGCCGCGAACGGGCACGAAGCGATCGTGAAGCTACTGCAGTCTTCTATAGCTACGTAGCTTGTTTTGCAAACCTCCACCTCACCCACCACCTTGCTGTTGCGTCTTCTTATATATCTCCAAATAACACTAGAACATTCCCTTGCTTTGAAATCGAAATGGCTTTGATATCGTGTCAGAGCATTTCTAGCTATCTACCGGAAATAGTGGGCGGACTACAGTGTTCTGGTAGCTGCTTATTAGTATTCTAGAAACCTTCTCAGCATCGCGGATGTAGCCGATTTCGTTAAGGCCTGTATGTAAAGGCGGACTTGACCAGGGGACTTCTGCCCAAGTGGACGTTTGGCAGCGGTTAGCCGGCTAGCCATTTACATTGAAGCTCCCGTCATATCCCTGTTAAGCCAGTGTAGCTGAGTTTGTGTGTGCAAGCTCAAAGGGGTGAAACCGATTTCGTTAGGGATTGTAGCTGTCCATTGGGGCGGTTACCTCTCAGTGGGTCATTTGTGTTGCACTGCAATTTTAGCTTCGAACGGTGTGTTGAAAACTTCTTTTGCAATCGATAAGCTGAGGCCATGCCTGGTAATATTAGCGGGGCCGGGGCGCAGGGACCATCGCGGATCCCTGTGAAGCCGACCCCTCCGAATTCGAAACCCGAGCTGAGGAGGGTGACGAGGGGGATGAATGGTGTTTCTAAGAGAAAGCGGCCAGAAATTGAAGACACGGAGACAGAGACATCGGGATCGGATGATCTCGAATGCCTTGGAAGCCACGACAAGTCAACTACCTCCCTTAGCGAGCTCACAGCGCTTGTCACGGTACTGAAAGAGACTATTGAAAAGCAGAACACTACCATTGAAAATATCCGAAACGACCTTGCAGAGGTGAAAGAACAAAATGGACAACTCCAGAATGAAGTCAAGTCCATGCGAACACGACTCGAGGAGTACTCGGTGTCACCCCCTACAACGAGATCGTGGGCCTCAGTCGCTGCCGGCTCGGACGACCCACGACTGTATCGTGCTTCTGCAAGCCGACCGATCTAGTTATCTGTTGCCTAAGCACGGTTGCTCAAAATGGTAATCTGAAGCTGTGTAGCAAAAGTTGTGCCCGTGGCACCATCTTGCCTAGGTACTTTCGTCTCGCACGAAGTTCCCGCCATACTACCAACAAATTCCCATTCGGATCTTAGCCAATTGCCATCCTCACAGAGCCAACGGATATTGGCTCATACCCTTCACCGCCGATATCCTTTCTAGGCAACCGTAAAAAGCCAGAAGGTATTGGTTCAGACCCGCATCGTTGGGGATGCATGAAATTGATTGAGTACCCAAGTCCTTACCGTAGGTACTTATATAGTCTTTGAAACATATGGTCTAAATAATCGATTTGCCACCTAATTACATTTCATCTCAGTCCGGAAACTGGACAATAAAGCTTTAAGAGTGGCCGACCATGTTTCCATATAAAAAGGCTCTAGTGATTGGAGCGACTTCGGGAATAGGATGGGCTTTGGCTGAGCGAATGATCGAAAATGGTGTTCATGTCATTGTCGTTGGCCGTAGAAAGGAGCGCCTGGACGAGTTCGTTGAAAAGCATGGGACAGACAAAGCAACGCCAATTGTCTTTGATATCACCAAGCTCGAGTCAATTGCAGAATTCGCCGAAGATGTCATTAAGAAGCACCCCGACCTTGACTGTGTTCTGCTTAACGCGGGCATACAGCGCGCTTTCAACTTCGTGAAGCCCGAGACCGTCGACTTCAAGGTTATTCATGAGGAGTTCACGACGAATTACTTCTCATACCTCCAATTGACAACTGCCTTCCTTCCTTTCTTCCAGGCGAAGAAGGAGCAAACCGCGCTCATCTACACGACATCAGGCCTCGGCTTAGTACCCATCACTCGTGTTTCAAATTACTGCGCATCCAAGGCAGCATTGCACAGCATGTGCTCTGTATCCGCTGGCAGCTGAAGAATGGACCAGGAAATGTGAAGATTATCGAGCTGGCGCCACCCGCTGTTCAAACCGAGCTGCACGACGAGAGGCATCAGCCTGATATCAAGAACGGCAGAGCAATGGGTATGCCAATTGGCGATTTTACTGATGAAGCGTGGGAGGGTCTGGTGAAGGGCGATGATGAGATCTGGGTCGGCGCAATGGTGAAGAGCCATGGCCTTGGTTGGGAGCAACAGCGCCAGGCTGCTTTCAAGATTTTGAACGAAAGATTGGAAGCTATGATGGCAGCCATGAAAGCGTCGTAAATTTGCCAGGAGGAGGATAGCCTAAATGATCCACAAAGCTGAAAAGATGGCGAGCAGCACTTTATACTTCAAGACGATCGTTGACAATTCTTCGAAACCTTGAGGCTCGGCACTGGCGACTACGGAGTACTCGAGTGGTTGCCTTAGTAAGAGCCTTGCAACCCATATTTCGTACCTTACCTATCATTTGCTATATGGCTCTCTAGAGCTTTTCAACAGTCATTCGTTAAACGCATCTGGACAAGACGTCTTTGATCAGCGTCGGCTCAGTTTACAATAGTCGGGTTTCGACCTTCAAAGAAAAACTTCTATCCTAACCTAGCACACGTATTATGCAAGTATGCCAAAGTCCGCGAAACGTGACCGTTATGGTATTCTGCTGACATCGCATGATGTGGTGTAATTCCAACTAATAGAACAGCAGAAAAGTCTAGCCCAGTCTGTCCGCCAAAGGGAAAGCTGACCAGGCCAAGTCATAGCAAAAGCGTCGGCGATGGTCCAAGTGAAAGGGAGTACGGAAAATGGCTACAGAGCCTGATTTAGAGAGAGTATCTGACCGCTTTAAAGAGATACGACCAATCCCCTCTCAACAAAACTTTCGAAACGGCAGATCTACTCAGGTTTAGCCTTTATAGCTCCTTTCGAAGCTCAACTGCAGAGAGACAAAAGAGAATTGGAAGAGTATATGAGCGATCAACGTGATAAGGCGTATGACTTCTTACCAAAGCACCGAAGCTCCAATGTACTGATCTGATAGCAGTGTCCGCGCCCGCGACGACTTTCGCAATGTTCTAAATTCAACTACAAATCCCTCTGAAGAAACGGCATACCAAGGTCTCACTTCTGAGAGCAGTAATGCCATGTCCAATGCCGCTCACGCACTCGAGAACTCATACCAGATCCTCCAGATATACAAGAACTGCGAGGCCTTTGTGCCGACCGAGTATCCGGAGGAGACTGCCAAGCAAAAGCAGAACTGGCAAGATAAGAAAGAAGATTTCAAGAGATTGATGGAGAGTGGAAGAAGATTGACAATGCGTGAAGTCAGGAAGCGACTAGGCATGGCTCTCACCGAAGAGCCTGCTGTTGATCCAATAGCAAGAGCAATCTTCAAATGGGAAGACCGACCTGAGTTCAGAGACGGTCTGAAATACGTACAGAAAGGGATCAAGAAGATGAGCAAGATGCTGCCTCCTTAACAATGATACTGCCGCTTTCACCTGTCACCATATGGGAGGGTGGATCAAGACTGGATTTCGTTAGCTAGGCATTCTAAATCGTTGCAACAATGGTAGTAGTGAAATTCGGGATCAAGGCCTGACTTAGGGGGGGGACAAGCACACTTCTTTCTCGCTGTTGAGGTATTGTCACCAACAACTGTATCTAATTTGCTCTATTCAACTATCGTCCTTCCGCACATGACAACATCCTCTCCAAACTGATACCATTTTGTGTCTCTCAACCTTAACGCTGATTTCAACTGCCCGCCTTCAATCCGTCGCTCAGGGGAGACGGTAAGGCTACCTTGTCCGAGCCATGTGGGTGCTATTGTCACGACGACTGAGTCTACAAGATGAATATTGTCTGGCCTTAGGAGTCCGGTAATGACGGTAGCACCTCCTTCAATCATAACGCTCCGGTAACCTTGTTGCTTTAACATTTTAAGGATGGAGGCCCATGGCATCTCAGTTACTGAGCTCGTGGGGGTTGTAATAGTCTCACGCGGCACTACCACATACTGCGCTTCTATTTCTGTCTCCTGATAAACCAGCGCATCATCACAGTCTGCAACAATGACCATTGGAGCCCGGCCTGAGCCTTGCTTCGCCAGTCGGAGGCATGTTGAATTGGCCACGTTCCATTTGCGATCCGGATCGATAATTACCGGCCGTGGCTGATCTCCAAGCTTGACGCCTGCTATCCTGCAATTGAGAGAGGGATCATCAGAGATAGCTGTTCTGGCACCCACAATGATGGCATCGTGTTGAGAGCGAAGAAAGTGGGTCATGGCCTTTGTCTCAGGGCCTGAAAGCACAGTCCGCATGCCCGGCGACAGCGTGATCGCGCCATCAAGCGACTGCGCATAGGTGAGAGTGACGAATGGCGTCGACTGATCATGACCGTCTGATGTACCAGGTAGGTAAGGTGCAATGAGCGACTGCGAAGAGACGGTAAAGCTGAGAGCCGGTCTCTCGTTCGTCATGACGGTACGCCCGCGTGCTAGATTCGAGATCTTAATACGAGTCCAAACAAAGTTCAGAGTGGGATCAAACTGGATCGATGATATACCTCTTCTACGTCACGGCGTTCGTTAGTTTTGCGACGATAGTGATATGCGGTCGGGAGAAGGTGGCCGGGTAGTGATATCTCAATCAGCAGTCGTCCAAGCTTGGTGGGATCTAAGGAGACTGGATCTGTAAGTCGTGCGGCATCCTGAAAATTCGATCTTCGCACACAACAGGGAAATTCTAAACTTCAACTAGCCCATAAGGCGCTTAGCAACGGTGGTTACGTTATGTACTAAGTACTTTGAAATAGAACGCTAGATATTTCTTCCGTCGGGCATAACAAGCCTCGGAAATACGATACGATGCCATGATGCGACGTTGTCCCTCGCAAAATTCGTATTTAGCTTGGCGGCTGACTGCAAGGTACCCGCCGATTTTCACAGCAAATGGAGACTCACAGCTCTCATTTCCAGTCCCACTGTCAAGCCAGCACGCAGATTTGCTCATCTCCTTTATTAGACCGCGCGTGTTTCCCTCTCCACTTCATATTAGGCTGCCAACGGCGCAAGGGCTGAGTTATTCATGCAAAGAGGGCAGCGCTTCGTAGTTCGTTCAAATATTGGACGGCACATGATGACAAACAGTGCTGGCTCTTTCATCCACTTTTGGCCTGACTTTCGGGCTTGCCCACCGGTACACTGAACGCGCTGTCGACGAATTCGGTTCCACTTCGTTCATTCTGTGTAGGCGCCGTCGTGGGGAGGCGCAAACTAGTAGTAGCTAACCACCACGTAAGGCCTTTCTTCTCAGGGGTCAGCGTGAATTGCGTTCCTCAGCTGAAGTGGGCTGCTCAAACTCCAAGGTTGCTTTAAGATGAATGTCTTGGTAAGTGGCTGCATGTAAATCATTCTGTGTCGAAATAATCTTGGGAAGTCCGAGGTCATGCTGGCACCACCGTAAAAATGGATACAACCTCAAGTCCGCAGGGGATACAAAGCAAATGACGTGCCTCGTCGCTTCGAGAAAAACAAAGAGTATCCTTCCTTATTTACCATCGGGCGTCGCATAGCGTGAAATCCTTCGAACCCCCTTTCAGTCTCGGCTTCTGCTTATGCAGGTACTTCCGCGAATTTGGCGTCAAACCCAAACGCCACAAGCCACCAAGCATGGTAAAGAAGTAAGACTCTTGCCGTAAACATCTAGTTTCCAGCGCCATCACCCCGAGGCTATGCTACTCAAGCCTCTATCGGTCACACTCCGGTCATCTCAGCTATCCTAATGGCTGCAATTCCACGCCAGCTAAGGCTAGGCTTTGGGCTATAATGAATTGGAAGAAACTACGGAGGAAATGACGCCTGGGTTTGGTTACTCCCTGTAGAGAAACCGGTAGGGCAATTACGACCGATATGTACTTGCCGTCGTCCTCTCCACCATCCGTTCGTTACGAGTCAATCCAAAGCACACTGCTGTAGAATAATCGCTGTGTGCGAACGTTTGTTCGCCTCTCTTCCACTACGCTCGTTACTGGCTTCGGCCGTTCACTCATTCGTTTGTCTTCAATACTCTCGCTTTAATTTTTAAATCATGCCTTCGTTCAAGACTTTCCTTGCTGCTTCGGCGGCTTTAATGTCCACGGCCTTTGCTTCGACTGATTTTGATGCCAGTGCGAATAATAACGTGGCAGTGTATTGGGTGCGGTACCTTTCCTATTAAACACTTCAAAAACATGTCTAATAATTCCGTAGGGACAAGGTCCATCACAAAAGCCTCTGGCCAACGTTTGTGAGAATCCAAATATCGACATTGTCATTCTTGCTTTCATCGACGTCTTCCCCGACCAAGGACCAGGTGGCTGGCCAGGAGACAACTTTGGTGATGCTTGTGCCGGTACCTATTACAATAATGCGGACGGCGTTGAAACCGGTCTCCTCAACGATTGCCCTCAGATCGGTCCAGACATCATAACGTGCCAAGGCCTAGGCACTAAAGTCCTCCTCTCCATTGGAGGTGGTTATCCTGTCGACTACTGGATTGCCAACTCCACCACCGCCGTCAACTTTGCCAACTTCCTTTGGGGAGCATTCGGCCCTCAAACCGACGCTTGGGTCAACGAAGGTGGACCTCGTCCTTTCGGTGCTGCTTCGGTCGACGGATTCGATTTCGACATCGAGTCCAACTTCTACGGTGCTTACCCGACCGATTCCCAGGGAAATGAAGTCACCGACTACATGTATCGTGGCTATGCCGATATGATCAACCAGTTCCAGAGCCTCTTCGCCGAGTGTGATCAGAAATACTACATTTCTGGTGCTCCGCAGTGTGTGACTCCCGACTCTCATCTTGCACAGCCCATTGCCAATTCGTGGTTCGATTTCTTGTTCGTTCAGTTCTACAACACTGCCCAGTGTTCAGCTCGTGCCGGTGTCAACTATACCGAAGGAATTGGTACCGACAACATTAGCATCGAACAATGGTTCAACCGAACTGTGGTCCCCTCGCAAAACCCCGACGTCAAAGTTTACCTAGGCCTGCCTGCTTCGGGAGCTGCTGCATCCGGTGGTTCACAATACTACTTGACGCCAACGGAAGTGAACTTGCTTATAACCGAGAACAACTACTACTCCAATTCGGCGTTCGGTGGCATCATGGTTTGGGAAGCCACCTACTCGCAGAATAACCAAATCTGCGGCTCGGAGTATTGTACTTGGATGAAGACTATCCTAGATAGTTGCAAGGATGGCAGTTCCTTCAGCGCTAGTTGTCCGTCATCTACATCTTCATCGTCCACTGCGTCTTCCACGACCACTACCTCGTCCTCTACCAGCTCCTCGACGTCGCTCACAACGACTTCTTCGTCGAGCTCTAGCTCCAGCTCGTCAAGCTCTAGCTCCCACTCGTCTAGCTCCAGCTCCAGCTCTTCAAGCTCCAGCTCCAGCTCCTCGTACGGCCACGGACACGGAAGCAGCAGCAGCAGCAGCAGCAGCACGACATCCTCTTATACCCATGGACACGGAGGCAGCAGCACGACGTCCTCATCTAGCACTACATCTGCAACGAGCAGCAGCTCTTCGTCGAGCTCTTCGTCGAGCTCTTCGTCGAGCTCGTCGGCCCACTCCTCCACATCCAGCTCCTCATCGTCCAGCTCCTCGTCAATTTCCCATTCATCGAGCTCGTCTTCGAGCAGTGTGAGTGTTAGCTCCTCAACAACCTGCACCACGTCCAGCTCCGCTTCGTCAAGCAGTGCCAGCGTTAGCTCTTCAACATCATCCGCGACGTCTAGCCCCACTTCGTCGAGCTCCACTTCCTCAAGCAGTGCCAGCGTCAGCTCCTCGACACCCTCCACGACATCCAGCCAGTCGAGCAGCTCATCGGCGAGCTCGTCGTCCACCCCAAGCTCCAGCAGCACGCCGATAAGCCCCGTCCTTCCCACGACCTCGTCATCGTACTCCTACAGCCATTCGTACAGCCATTCCGGCACCGGCTATCCCACGCGACCACCGCCGGTGAGCACCCACGGCCACAACAGCACGCGCTCGCACACCAAGGGCCCGTACACGACGTCGACCGTTTACAGCACCACGCTCATCACTGTGACGTCGTGCGCCCCCGAAGTCACCAACTGCCCCGCGCACCCGGAGAGCCAGACGCACACCACCGTCATCACATCGATCGTCGCCGTCAGCACCACTGTCTGCCCCTTGACGGAATCGCAGTCGCCCTCGGGCGCCGCCGGCGCCGCCTACGGCTCCACCGTCGAGATCGTGTCGACCGCGTCCGTCATCCCCGTGCCGGCCAGCCAGTACTGGAGCTCGGTGAGCGCGGTCGAGGGCGCCAAAGCGTCGTCGCCGCCGGTGGGCGGAAGCGGATCGGGCTCTGGCTCTGGCTCTGGATCGGGAGCGGGCGCTGGAGCGGGCTACGGCTCCGGCTCGTCCACCACCGTCAAGCCCGTCTACGGCTACGGCAACTCCACCACCCATGCTGGCCCGACCGGCGGCTCCAAGACGTCTGTCTCCGCGGAGCAGTACACGGGCGGTGCGGTGGCTCACGTTGCGGGACGTGGCGTGGCGCTAGTGGGCTTCGCGGCGGGTTTGGTCGCGTTGATGTGAGAGAGTAATTCAGAACTTTGCTGATTTGCTGCGTTTTTGGGAGTTCTTCATTATTCTTTTCTCGGGCGGCGACTGCATTGCGCTTGCACAGCAAATACGGGGTTATGGAATTTAAAGTGCCCGCGCGCATGTGAGATACCTCCTGTAGCTCTTTCTCCAACTTAGAACTTGCTTGGATCCAACTTCTTTTCTCTCAGGTGTTATCGGTAGTGCAGTGTGGAGTTCCGCTTAATCTCGAATGTGTACTGTATGAACGATGCGAGCACGATGACAAGCGGTGACAGCCGCGCAAAATGGTTCATCAGCAGCGTGCCGCGAGTGACATGAACGGGAGTTTGCGGACCCAGAACGTAGACTGACATGAGGGTAGACAGGACGGTCATTGCCAGTGCAGTTAGCCGCAGTTCGAAGTGTGTTCGTGAATTGGGGGTGGACGAGGCTGAATGCTCCCATTAGTACCGTCACCAGCAGGCCGAGTGCCATCAGCAGCATTTGAATTATTAGGTAAATCTTTGCTGGTGCTCGGAAGAGCATTGCGTGGATATCCATTGTGTTCCAAGGCTGATTCGTCTAAGGAATGGTGTTGAGGATCCGCGGTGAAGAGTTCTTTGATTACCATGAGTTTGAGAATACAACCATGGAGAGCAAAGTCCTGGGCATCTGAGAGCCGTGCTTCCTGCCATACTTTGATTAGAAGTTTCCATAACCTCTTCCATTCTTGTATGGCGGCAGCAGCGAGTGATGAAATGGCCATTATTCTCGATGAACGCAACTGCTGTGACATGCAAGAACTTGCCAGACTTCTCGAAATAATTAATTTATACTGTACCATTGCGCCGAGTATGTGATATGAACTAAATTCTCACTGTACAGTGACAGCGCCGAAAGTCTGCGCAAGTCTTCCTCCGCTGATGATGCGGGTGAAGGACATCAAGGCCTACTAATCTAAAGCTGAGGCGTAGAAAGGCTATGGAAATGATGGAATCACGAGAGGGAGATGTCCAGTTCTGTATTTCAAGTCACCAAACGGGCTGCAATTTGTGAATATGGTTTCCCTGAGCAGTGCCATGACAAGTCGTGCCGAACGACTGTACAGTTGCAGCGCATCTTCAAGTCAACACGCAAGGAAAAAGAGAATGGCATAATGGAGCACTCAGCCTTGAGGAGAGTATGGAAAAGAATCATTAACCATTTTGTTCTTTTGGAATAGAGGAAAGAAAAGAACAAAGCGGTCCGTAAACGCATTACAAGCTCGTTCTTCACCACTACACATGCCCAGCCCTCAACCGCCCGTCTCGTCAGAGAAAAATCCAGCGGGTTATCTTCCCATCATGTATAATTTGCCCTTCGAACATGACTTTCGTTTCGTAGTTTTGTTCCTCCACACACGTACAATTAGTCCAGGACTCTTGCACTCCAAAATTGGCCACGATGCTGTCTAGTCCTCAAAGAAGCCCAAAATCGCCTTTGCGCCGAGCGGGCCTAGGCCATGCGGCGGATAGCAAATATACACGGGCTCCTCGTAGGCGCCAAGCTTATCCCTGAACTCGCTCTTGTTGGTGAGCTTGAGCTCGGTGACGATTGCGTGGTAGGCCTTGGCGAGCATCTTGACCTTGGCGCCCTTGAGGTTGTGGCCAGGGACGAGCTGGTTCATGGCGCCGCCGCCGAAGGTCGCGGCGGTGACGCCCGACGCCGCCAGTGCCTTCAGCGAGTGCAGCACAAGGTGCTCGATGGTGCCGCCCGGCGCCCCCGGGAAGTCCAGGCTGTACTTCACCTGCCAGCCGTGGTCGGGCGACAGCTGCGCCAGCACCACGAGCGCTGCGATCGTGCCGTCCTTTGTCGTCGCGTGGTGGTACTGCCGGTGCTCCATGTCCTGCCAAGGCCGGATGTTGGTCAGATGCACTTGCTTGCCCTTGCGGTTCTTCAGCCAGTCTTCGACGCGGGCGTCCACCTTCTCGCGCACGTCACTCGGTACCGGAGTGCCGATGGGTATATCAACGATCTTGATGCCTTCGCGCTCTGCGTGTCGTATCTTTCGCTGCAGGTCGGTGTCGTGCGAAGCAGGGTTGTTGGTAGGGTTTACTCGCTGCTCGGCGACGACCGAGAAGCTGCGCCAGTTGAACTTCTCCGCAAGAGTTTCTTCGACTTCCGCGTTGACCAGCAGCCACAGCGGCTTGAGATTTGTCTCCTTCTTGATGAAGCGGAGGAAGCCAGAGATGGTTTTCGTGTATTGCGAAGTATGGCACAGTGGATCTCCAACGATGATAGCATAGCTATCATGTGGTACCCAGCCAACAGCCGCACCGGTAAAGTCATCACGCCAGATTTGAGTTCGCGGCTCAAGCCAACTGGTGTTCGTAGCATCGCCGTAGTTGGCAATGAGCTTTTCGATGGGCTGGAAATCCAACCCGGCAGTGGCTCGGTCGGTGCCTTCCCACGGTGGATGCATCGTGCTGGCTTCCGGATGTCTCAATTGCTTAATTGGCTTCTGTTCTGGTAAAGACTTCGGATCTCTTGGGAAGAGTGAAGCGTGTCGAATATCGCCGAGGTTCAAAAGAAGGAAAAGCATACGTTCCATACCAATACCACCCCCTCCATGTGGTGGTGCACCCCATTCGAAGCCTTGGACGTACTCCTCCATGACACTTCGATCAATCTTGGCATTTTCCATCGATTCTAGCAGCATCTGGGCGTCATGGATACGCTGACCACCCGAAAGGATTTCTTGACCTCGCAAGAAAATATCAAAGGAGTTTGTGATCTTTGGGTCATCCGGATCTGGCATTGCGTAGAATGGTCTTGCAGAAGCCGGGAATTTGTCCAGAATGTAGAAATCGGTCTTGTACTTCTCTTTGATGAGTTTACCGAGTTGAACTTCGTCTCTTGTACCCATATCCTCGTCTAGTGGTAGGGGATTGCCATTCTCGTCTCTCCAACCCGAATCGTTCAGCATTTTGATGCCATCTGCGAACGGAATCCGAGGTGTCTCGTCCAGCCAAACCAGATCCTCGTGTGGGAATTGCCGCTTCACGATTTCCATCTCGGGCCTAAACCGCTCGTACAACCCTTTGAAGATGTGCTTGAATGTACCGTCTAGTGTACGAAGCACCTCGTGATAATGCTCGTCTATTGCCATTTCCAAATCCAGGCCTGTAAATTCCGTCATATGGCGATGAGTGTTGCTGTTTTCCGCCCTGAAGACAGGACCAACCTCGTAAACTTTCCGGAAGTCAGCAGACATACACATTTGCTTGGCCAATTGAGGAGACTGAGCAAGGAATGCTGGTCGGCCGAAATAATCAACCTTGAAGACAGTTGCACCAGATTCAGTAGCTCCTCCTTGCAGCTTTGGAGTGTGCACTTCCATGAAACCAAGACCGTCGAGATGTTCGCGGAACAAGTGGACCATGCCTGACTGTATTCTGAAGATGGCCTGTGAAGCGGTGGTACGCAGATCTAGAATACGATTGTTCAATCGTACCCGTTCTGGCACGACTTGTCGCTTCTCACCCTCTTTTTCGGTGTCGACCTTGCTGAGTTCGGCTTCATGAACGGTGAACGGAACATGGGCGGAAACCTTGCCCTCCAGGTGCATTTCCAAGACTAAGATTTCAAGATCATGGATAGACGTGGCGAGAATCTCTCCTTGCTTTGCTTTAGGTTCTTGCACGCGACCCTTAACTAACACAATGGATTCGATATCCATGTGTTCAGACCAGTATACAAAGTGTGCGGAAATGTCGTTGGCTTCATGCAGCAAGCCTTGGACTGTAATGGTCTGTTGTCGAAAGATGAAGAAAACCAATTTGGCACTGAGGACACGCATGTTGTGTATACGGGCGCGGAAAGTGATTTCCTTGCCAATATCTTTCGATGAAAGATCCCGGAGGTCCATTCGCTCAGCATGCGTCCACGCTCCAGCATAGCTATTGGTTGGAGTAACGCCATATCTTCTCTTCATCTCTTCTGGCTCCTCGGCGCGGAGTCTTTCCTCGCGGTCAGCTCGTTGTTTGGCAGCTTTCTTCTCTGCTTCTTCGACCGACATCTTACGCTTCTCTTTCTCGGTCTGCTTGTTGTGTTTCCTGGCCTGATTCTTGCTCAGCTTCTCGCCTTCCCGGTTAAGCGGCTGATCTATCTCGTCGCCCGATTCGTTGTCGAGGCGCAACTTCTCTCTTAGCATGCGTACGGGGCTCCGGCTATGGTGGGTACGATGATCAGTATCACTGCTAACACGATCTCTACGGAACGCCCCGCTATTTCGAGGGGAGCTGTCGCCTTTCCCAAAGGTACCGGAGGCTCGAGGCGAGCCAGGTCCCCATGTGCGGGCGTGTCGTGGAGATTGGTTGCCATTTGGCATTGGAATGCCGTCAGGGCTACCATTCTCTTGTGATTTGACTGAAGTATCGTCTTCGGCATCGCTCGTGGTGTTGCTACGACTGCCGGGTGACCTAAGCAAGCTGAGAGCCTTCTTGAGTGACGACATGGTTTCGACGAAGAAGAGACCTTCAACGGAAAGCGAAAGAAAGCGAAGGATTAATTAAGCGGAGTGGAATGGAGGGTCTAGGAGGAAGGTATGCTGTCAGGACAGGTCAATTGCGATCCTGGCTCAACAAATTCGCAGTTAGTGTGTGAAGGAGAGTGAGAGAAGATCGACCCTTTCGTGTTGGTGTCCGTTTCTACGGAGGAAAGTATTTAATCGGCAATTAATGCGAATGGCGGGTGATTCAGTCTTGGCAAGGTCCCAATTTAGCGAAGCTTGGCTGACGCCGATTGCCGCGGTCGCAAGAGCAAGAGGAGAAGACTTTCAGACGATCAAGATAGTTCTCATTGAAACCGAGAATTGGTCTTGCGGATGTGTCGCTGGTGGCGGTGATGTCAGAGGGCGTCTGCAGGAAGTCAATGTCGAGCGAGCTCGCGCACGTTGCACGGATTCGATAGCGGATGTGCGCGCTGAATGGCTCCTGCCAGCCAAAGCCCCCAAGTCAAAGAGCCACGGCGTTTGACTAAAACCCCTTTGACTTTGCCGCTGTTTGTTCGCAAGAAATTCGATGTCGCTGGCAAATCTCGATGCGTTTTGCTTCTGGCAAGCCAGCACAGATTCCAGCTTCTGACGCCGAGTGGGCCCCAACGGAAGCACTCTTGGTTGGCTTGGTTGACTTAATTAGTTGGCAGCGTCGGTTACGGTAAAGCTCCAGGGGATATAGGATTGCAGCTGTTCATTCGATTTGCATCACGGTGACGTGAAATGGATTCAACGGTGTGTGCTGTTGTCCGAGAAGTTGGAAGGGCCTACGACGGCGAGTTGCGATAAGGCACACGAATATGAGCTGCAGCAATGAATTAAATTGGATTTGCACCTCAATGTCGTTGGCATCGCATTGCCTTAATTAATCATCCCCTCGTAAGCTCGCTGTCCGGCACCCTCCGGCAAGCTACTGTACAGAGCTGCAATTTTTGCTTGCACTGGTTATCGCTGATTTGCTACTTTGTGGAGCTCCGATCTCCATGCGGTATCAAGGCTCTTGGCCGCTTATTAACGACATTAATTACTGGCCAGCCACTTGCCTTCGTCTTACTGGAAAGCGTTGTTGCTCTTGTGTTCCCTGCCGCTGCTACAGCTCAGAGCTTCTTGCTGTGACGAGCAAGGATGTGATATACGATTAGAGCCGTCAAACCGCTACCGTATCTCTCAACACGTATACCGACAAGACAACGCAGTATGGTGTCGCCGACCAGCATCCGAATCCCGATCTTGCCTTGACTCGACCTCTTTGACATCTGCTATTTAAGGACCCCATTCGTAGCATCAGCTGTTAACATCAGCTGGTCCAGGCAACTACCTCTTTCTGCTACTAGACTCGGCATCTTTCTGGATCCGGTTCCTGCAGCCATTAGCATCTAAAGCCCGCTATCCGGGGCTCTCCGTAAGGAGGCCCACCGTGGGATGGAAGCGCGTGGATGAAAGATCTGACCAAGCTCGCATTCTCAAACTGCCCTTTCGAGCCGAATACCTAGGCTACTAGAACTTACTTTCCCTCACAGCCGATGGCCATGCTGACATGCCAAATGCCGATTACACGTGCTCTGCAATTATAGCTAAGAGGCCAAATTTTGTCAACAGCATAGATGGAGTCAAAAGCTAGAAGGAATGTAGGATGCCAAACTCTTGCTGCAGCGAGTCTCTTTTCCGCTTATCCCGAACCACCGCATCTTCGACCCGCACGTCACCAATCGCAAGCTGTTCCAACCCGAGCATGTTTAAGCAGTGTCATATCTTAGTGTACAACTTTATCTCAACCACAGGTAGTTTTAATAGCCTTTTATTCTCGCCCCAGTTGTGCGACTTTATCCCTGCATAAATCCACAGCCTAGCCGCTCACTAGACCAGTGCTTGATTTCTGATATCGGCCTCACTTGCGAAGTACTAGCTAAAAAATTACGTGTATCTTGCGACTGAAACACTTCACCGTAAATCCAACCGCAGCAAATAAGCCATCCAGGCATCCTCCAGCGCTAAGCATATCAGGCACAACCAAGCCAACGCCGTGGCTCTTCCACGCACCACCACCAGCCGCGGTCTCCCCGCGCTATTCCATAAGCGCCTCACTATACGGAATGACCCTGATCGGGATCTCCGCGGTGGTGGCAACACGCATAGGCGTACCCTCGCGGTGCTCCGCCGTCGCACCCTCCTCCGCGGCCCTCCCAACATCCGCCAGCGCGAACCGCTCTAGCAGCGCGACGCTCCACGCGCCGAACGCGCGCGTCCCCGCCGGCAGCAGCGCGGCCGACTGGCGCAGCGCGTCGCGCAGGCACGCGAACAGCGGCGCGGGCAGCGCCACGCGCTCGGGCGAGGAGAAGGGCGGCGCGGCGGCGGAGGCCGCCGAGGGTGACGATGGGCCCGAGGCGGCGGCCGGCAAGCGCTGCCAGAAGATCTTCATGGCGCGCGTGGGGTCGCGCCGTGAGGACCACCCGATCGAGCTGGAGAAGCTGAGGTCGCCGGCGAAGATCCACACCTGGAGACGCGGTGAGCTGGTAAACTTGGCCGTTGGGTTGGTGGGGGCCCACGTACGAGGAGCGGCTCTTGGTCGTCGCCTTCGGGCGTCTCGCTCTCCACGATGAGCTTGCGATCCACCGTGCTTGATACCTGGGAGAGGAGCAGCGCTGACACCCACTTTTGCAGTGGGTAGATTTGTGCTGGCTCGTTGTCTTTGCGCACCTGTACGGCCCATTTGTGAAGGATGTAGCCATCTGTGGTTGGATCATCGAAACCCAGCTCTGCTGAACAAGAGGCACAAGTAAGTTTCATCACTTTTGAACCGCCACCTTCAACGGTTATCTGGTATGAAGTCAGAGGTATTGTTCCCAGTAGCTATCACGTCAATCACAAAGACTGGTGTAAAGACGCTGAAAGACCAGGGTATGGCGGCACTCCGTCCTGTAAACCTGCATGTCGACGACAGCGGTTAGGCAGAACGATATGGTGCTTGGTGCCTGCTCTTGGGTGGGTAGTATCGGAGATCTAGCCGTGGAAATTCAACTGAGTCCCCTTCTTTTCACCCGTACGTTTCTAACACTCTACGGAGGAAGAAATATGCTGGAAACATGCTGGAAGGAATGAGTGCTCTGAATTGACTTACCGTAGTGTTTGCCACGTTTGCACGCGAGAGAAGGAAATATGTGAGACCGACTAATCCCAAATCCTGTTGTGCTTGGAGTCTTGCATAAGCAGCATAGCCTTTGTTTTGCTCGTGACCTTCTTCAGAGTTATGCTCGTGAGGTTTGTGGCAGTGCCAAAAGTCCATCATCTCGGCCCAATCTTCCCGAGGGAGATCTTTCCATTCATTGACATCGGATGCTTTCAGTAGATCGGCATTACAATTACGACACGCGACAGTGGTATCGGCCATCTTCCCTGCCGGCCAAGGTACAACATTCTCAGAGCTACTTTGCAATCTCAGTAGACCAGGCTCTTTCTCTTGAAGCTGCAGCCGTAGAGTGATATCTTTGGAAGGGGTAGGCGGCACAGTCACAGCGGCTGTACCACCTCCGACAATCTGGGTTGGCAATGACAAGTTCGCCGTGTTGCCTTCATGCGTGACGTTGATTGTCTCTCCATTTTCCGCAATTTCAATTCTAGTTTCTTCATTGGGTACTGTTTCAAGAGAAGCAACCAGATTAACAGCTCTGATGTTGCTCAGCAGTTCAGCGTAGAGATGGATTGCAGGCATAAATGGTTTGCGTTGAGGTTTGGTGAATTCCTGCAGGATCGCCTACGCCAATTTCTACAAATTGGTGACGACTCTATCCGTCACGTGGACACGCGTTCATTCAAAAAAAATCAAACTTCTGAATATTTCTGTAGCGATATCTACTTGTAATTTTTAATTATGGGACGAGTCAATGATCATTATGCGTAGTTACAATGTCTAGCGATCAATACATCGACAACTTAGCTCAGCATCTCGACAATGCTAACGAAGCTACAACCATGCCAAAACAGTGCAACGAGAGCAAAATTCGACTAGAATCCTGCTATATTCCCGTCAGCTCGTCAGCCACGTGTTTCAACTCTGGAAAACAGGATTCCTATGCAGCGCCAGCCAGCCTATTCTCCGTCTCCTCCTTGATACTGTCCTTCATGTCCTTAATCTCGTCACGACTCGCATTATACCTCGCAGAGACTTGATTGAATGGATTATCTGGGTGTTTTTCAAACTCTTTCCGTATTAGCTCAACTTTTTGTTGCCTCCGCAGGCTTTTATCATCCTTCATCTCCTCGAGTCTCCTCTCTTCGAACGCCGCGTAGGCGGCCTTGTAACGACGTTCTGGGTGTCGGTCGATCTGCTCCGTGCTTGCGGATTTAGAGTCAAGAGCGAGAGCATCGAGGGCGTTGTCGATACCGGAAGCGTTGATCGTGGGTGCTGTCTTCGACGCGCGAGCGAGTAACTCCGGATCATCGAGGCCGGAGAGATCGAGTCCTCGGGTTTTCTTGGGAGTTACCTTGGTCTTTGACGCTTTCGATGGCAAAGACGCCTCCTCTTCCGCGAGTAGAGCTGCCTTTTCTGCGCGTTTTCGATCTGCCTCCGCTTTCTTTGCTGACGCGGCGTCTCTGTAGTATCATTGTGAGCACAAGGGCCAGGTACGGATCACCTTCGATGCCATACGCTTTGCTTGTATCTTTTGAGCCTTGCTTCCACTGTTCTGTTTCCTGTCGTTCGATTTCTTGATCCTTTGCTGCTTTCTTCGCTGCTGCTGCTTCTGCCTTGCGCGCGTTACCAGCGGCTTTCTTGGTATTCTCGCCGCCACCCTTCTTTCCGGGCATCTCTGAGGCTGTTAGAAGTTCAATACAAATGACAAAGTCTCTCAACTAATAATAGTACACTCTTGGGACCAAAATTTCAGTCTACACAAAAGATATTTGCGAAAGATGTTGATATGACTGTTTCAAGTTGGGCTGAAGTCGCGGACTTTCTCCGCCGAGTTTTGGCGGCAGCCGTTGTCGTTTACCACTAGACTAAAATAGGTTTACACCGTAATTCAACTTTCGTCAGCCCTATATCGTACTCGGCTCCTAACCCGATCCTCGCCGCCTTAAACATCTATAAAGCTCCACTCGCCTACTATTTACGACTATTCCCTCCCTCTATTACTACCCTCATACGTATATCAATTCGTGGCGCTGTAAGTGCGAGGCCCATGTATAACCTACATGTAAGGCGCCAATGGTACTAGTAGCTATGGAAAGATACTAAGGTAATCGCTGCTACGTGCGCCGCACCTGGCTGGGATGTCTTCGTCACGGCATCGACGCGGGTGTCTTTTCAGTTTCACGTGTCCTGCATATCACATTTCACCTCCATTTTCCAAAGGCACCGAAAAAGGGATCGCTCATTCTTTGACCCAGCGGCGGAGAGCGAAATTGAGCCTCGCCCGGCTAAGCTACGCGACAGGCTCGGCTCTGGTTTGTTCATTTGGACTAAGCAAAAGGCTGACTACCTTGGAAACTATTAAACGCAATCAGTCAGAGCTCTCTCCACTCTCTTTATCCGGCCAAGCTTTGGAATCATCTATCCCATGCTCGGTACTCAGATCCCTGTCCAGAGTCAACTCCTGCGTGAAAAAGCTAGCAATGAGTCCTATGCCTGCAGCAGGAACCATTCCAACAAAACAAAATCGAAGAGCTTGTTGAAAGGCTTGAACAAGAATCAGAGTATTTTCTGGCCCAAACTGTACCTCTTTGATTGCCAGAATAGCCTGGAAGGCGTCGCGGCTTAACGTAGTAGCTTGTGCCTGTAGAGGTGTGTTCTCAAGATGCTTCTTCAAGACGCTCTGGAAAATTGCGCCATAGATGGGAAGAGCAATGGCCTGTCCTAGTGTTCGCAGCGTGGCCACCATAGCCGCTGCAAATGCCATATCCTGATCGCTAGCGGCGGCTTGGACGGAAGTTTGCATCGTAGGAAGGAGGATGCCCATGCCAAGGCCTCCAACCATGTTAATAAAGATCCATTGCGGGATTGTCGAATTGGCCTTCAGATTGATCATCAAGCCAGCTCCAAGAGTGTTGAATATCCAACCAGCCCAGAGGAGCTTCCGATACTTGCCAGTCTTTCTGATCATAATTCCGATGACGACGGCGATTGGAGCGACCAACAGTGTTTCCGGAAATACGGAAACGCTGGTTACGATCTGAGAGTAACCCTTGACGACTTCAAAATAAAGCGGGAGATAGTATACCAGAGTCCAGAGCAAACAGCCATTAACGGTTATTTGGATATATCCCGCCGCTCCTGATCGGGATGAGAAGATGCTGAGAGGAACCAGAGGCTGAACAGGACAGTAAATCTCCCATACAACGAACAAGCCCAACCCAAGTCCACCGACTAGTAAAGGGACCAAGGTAGCAGCACTTGACCAGGAAAACTCGATTCCGCCCCAGGAAATTGCGACCAAAAGTGCAGTACACGAAGCGAGAAAGATCACGGCTCCAACCCAATCGACTTCTTTGATCTTCATGAGTATGTGACTCCGCTTTTCCTTAAGACGCAGAGTCCAGGCAATAAGTACGAATGTTATTCCAGAACTGTACATGATCAGCTCAGTATTTTATTTGTGGAAAGGAGAACGACGTTGTGGAGACACGGGGGCAAATCAAAGATGGTAGAGAAAGCTTACAGAGGAAGAATGAACCAGAAAAGCCACCTCCAAGTGGTACGCTGAGCAAATGAAGCTCCAATCACAGGCCCAAGAGCCGATCCAAAGGCCCACGAAAGACTGATGAGCCCGAAGTAGGTACCTCTCTGCCGGAGAGGGATAATATCGGTTATCAAAACTTCAGTCAGGGCAGTTATACCGCCAGATCCTAATCCCTGGATGACCCTTCCAGTTAGCATCACGGTGATGTTTTTCGAGAGGCTGCAGAGTAGACTGCCAATCATAAAGAGACCGATGGAGGCAAGTGTTGGTCCCTTGCGGCCAAATATATGAGAAAAGGACGCGAAAATGGGTTGTGCAACTGAGCTCGCCACAAAATAAGAGGAACCAATCCAGATGGCTTGGACCGTCGAGCTGTGTAAATCTGAAGATATTTCCTAGTATCATTTTAGAGCGGTACCATGAGCCAAATTCTACCATACATACGGCCAAGGGTATGCTGATGCCGATGGCTTCCCCGGAAGTGTAGAATCCCATGAGCATCAAGCATGCCAGGACGACCTTTTCTGTCCAGCGGATAGTGAACGCGCCATCCGTGCTGCTTTCCAATACTGCCCCATGGTCGGACTCTCCCGGCTGAAATGTTTTCATATTCTTTCTCTTAGTATCAACAAGCCAAGACTGATTAGAACTATCAGAGCTTGTCGTGAGCTTCATGACTACGAATGCTAAGGGAAGGACACAGAAATTTTCAGGTCTAAGAATGCAGCGACGGAGCAGCACATGAAGATGCTAGCAGTTCCGAGTAATACCAACATCGTCTAGGATAGCTTGCAGGTATCATTCGCGGAGCGGCTACGTGGAGATAACTAGCACGGCCATGTTATTCGCCGTTCGGAACCCGTAGCCTCCTGTTTATCGTAGGATCGAAGCCCTGCCGACCGAGTACGCCACGTAGGACTTGGACCAACATCGTGGAGCCCAGTCAAGCTCGGTCGGCTTTTTGAACCACCCAATTACATCCACTCGGGTGAGTTTTCCGCACCATGAACCTGGAACCTTTCCCTCGTGGACCCCTAAAACGAAAAATAATAAAAAGAAGGCTGAAATCCCATGCAATACGGAATATAAATAATCTCGGATAGTTTCAAAGGAGTACAGAGTACCGCCTTGTGGGTCACCGACGTGCATCGTTTGTAGCAATCTCCGACTGGCTCACACGCTACTTAACGACTTGGAATGAAGCAAAGCGCAGCTCATTGGCATTTCTCAAGCCTTGGTGAAAACTCACTGTGTCAAAGTGCAGCACAGCATGATATAAAATTGTAGGGCGGGTCTCTGCAAAGTACACGGCCCCCTACGAAAACAACGCCCGTCCATTTTGCGCGATATTCTGGCCAATTTTCTTGGGACACAGAAACTAGCTGCGCGTTAGCGACCTGCTAAATTTATCCCTGCGATAACGGTGATCCAGAAATTCTCGCGCCTGGGGGCGAGGTGCAGCATCGACCGTGTTGGCCTTCAACACGCTTTTGGTCTACACGGTAAGTCGTGTCAGCTACATTCCTCCTCATGCTAACTAACACATAACCTCCGATAAGGCATTAATTCCATGAATGCTTGGGCTCAGCCGGACGATCCCCTATACATCGGTACGCGGCATCCTATTAAAGTTGCATTGTGGCCCATGAATCGACAAGGAGACCATGCAGTTTCTTACAACCCGATGAATTTTCGAGCGAACGCCGTTTATCGAAATCGGTCCTTTGAAAAGTGCCAATGCAGAAATTCAAAGGTGCCAGAGCTGATAATTATCCACAGCTGAGCCGTCCATTTGGTGAGATAAAGTCGGAGTATGATGTAGTTGTCATTGGATCTGGTTATGGCGCAGGAGTTGCGGCAAGTCGATTAGCTCGTGCCGGGAAAAGTGTCGCCGTACTTGAGTTGGGTTGGGAAGTAAGACGTACGAAATCTCTTTCATCGCTTGTACCGTTGGATTCATGCGATTGCCAGCTAACTTTCTCCTTTAGCTGGCTCATTCCCTCGCACAACATCACAGGCTCTTAAGAACATTAATGTGTCAGGAGTCGCTGCGAAGAGTTCTACCTGGAGCAAGATAATAGCCTCAGGGAGACCTGATCGACTATTCCAGTTAGTTTTGGGAGACGGCCAACATGCCTTCAAGGCTCACGGTATGTTTTACTTTGGCATGATAGCCCGAATCGCCTGTTTGAAGTTCCGCTTGCCTGGCTTGCCTTTTCAAAATTTTCGTACCGCTTATTTCTGATATTCATCGATAGGCCTGGGAGGATGCTCCCTCATCAATGCTGGTGTTTTCCTACAAGCCGACGAAAGCACGCTTCGCATGAGCTCATGGCCATCGGAGATCAGAAATGACCCTTCAGTACTTCAGCCATGTACGTACCTTCGCTTATGATCACCAAGTTCCCAACCAACTGAACAGATTATTCTCGTGCCGCGACTATGCTGCAACCTTCAACCTACCCGGAACAACTTCCTCGTCCTGACAAGTTGGCGCATCTCCAAGACCAATCGAGCTTGTTTGGGAAAACGGCAAAGTTCTACCGAGTACCCCTTACGATTTCTTTCGCCAAAGGCAGAAACAATACTGGAGTGACGATGCAGCCGAACAATGGCACAGGACATGAATGCACAGGTCTAAACGACGGGTCTAAGAACTCTGTGGCGGTCACCTACCTGACAGATGCTTGGAACTGGGGAGCCGAGATATTCTGCGGATGTGAGGTTCGCTTTATACAGCAAGCGCCTGATAAGAAGGGATATCTTATCCACTTTGCGTGGCATGGAGGCGGTCGATCAGTATTTCAAGACGAATTTAAACACCAGCTTTTCTGGGTGAAGGCGGTATGTACCACGCTACTTGGAAAGACTGCTAGGTGAACACAAAGTTGACATCCTGTCTATCAGAATGAGTTTTGCTTTCTCGGAGCAGGTGCTTTGGGAACAACAGAAATTTTGCTCCGGTCGATGAACTACGGCCTCTCAATGTCGCCACTGGTAGGGAAGAACATGTCTGGCAATGGAGATTTGCTAGCATTTGGTAAGTGGGTTACTCCTCTCCACGTTAAAATAGCTAACATGGACAGGGTACAACGGCTCGACTGATGTCAATGCCACCGCCGTCAAAGCATCAAATCATGCAAAACATCCAGGGCCAACCATTACAGGTACAATTGACAACCGAAGCGACAAATCACCAAATCCACTGGCGGGATACGTCATTCAGGATGGTTGCATTCCAGAACCACTTACGCCATTTATTCAGGTTGCGCTTATGCTACAGACCATTGGAAGCCGGGGTGTAATGTCTTCGTGGAACCCGTGGAACCAGCTCCGGACAACCATTGCTTCTGCCAAATCTCTCGTCCTAGGTGCAGAGGTTCAGGGTGGAGCTGTCCAGCGCACTGCAACATACCTTGTCATGTCTCATGACAGCAATGAAATTGGAGTGACCATGAAAAACGACCAGTTTTTCTTCAGAGGCCCTGCTGAAAGTCGATCAGAGCATTTCACAAGCGTAAAGGCAATCCTAAGTAAACATTTAAGTCGCAATTGCGCGCAAATGGGATTCTCATGCCATTGGTGTACGTTTTTCTCTGCTTCCATCTGCTGAGCTAATTCATTGCGTAGGGCCTCATCGCGCGGAGGTTACGGTGCATCCATTAGGAGGAGCAAACATGAGTACAAATGGTACAGGTCTCGGCGGCGCTGTAAATCATATAGGGCAAGTTTTCACTGGGAAGTCGAGCGGAGTATACGACGGCCTTGTGTGTTGCGACGCATCAGTCATTCCGAGTGCATTAGGTATGTGGTATAGGTGCTGTTCTACTGCGATTCAGAACTGACTGGTCAGGTGTAAACCCATTAGCAACAATATCTGCTCTCGCTGAGCGATCTGTCAGCTTATTGGCAAAGCGTTCCGGGCTGTGTATTGACCTACAGACCAGAAATGGGGAGCTGGATTCTTTCAGCGAACCCAAAATTTCCAGGTGCAAGTCCGGTTCGAATAAAGGCGACGAACGAGTCAAAGCCTCAATTGGTTGGCAGTTCACCGAAGTACTTAGTGGCTATTTCTGCCCTGATCCAAATATAGTCGACTATTCAACTTCACAGAGGAAAGGAAAGGGCTTGTCATGTGCGATTCAGATGTTCTTGACGATACAGATTACCCGAATGACCCAAGGTAAGCACTACATAGCAACCCGTGAAATCCACTGCTGATCCCTGCAGGAGATGGAAAGCCTGTGTACGAAGGCAAATGTACTGGAACGGTGTCTTGTCTCGCGCTCTCAAGATCGACGCTCAATGTTGCCAACGGGAAGCTGGAGTTCTTCACCCCTGAGCACACGGAGACGGAATCTACGAGCATCAAATACCACCTTCAACTGGTCTCAGTAGAAGGGGAGACACATGAACTAAAAGGATTCAAATCCATCAATTCAAACCTCAGCCTGTCCATTTCGGAGACATGGCGTGCGACAACAACGGTGAATTTTCGAATAGCTCGAAAAGGAGATCAAGCCATTGGTGCTGGAGTTGTTCACATTTCAGTGCCTCAATTCTTAAAGCAGATGAGAACCTTTCGAACAACGGAAGACTTCAAAAGCGCACATCTTCTTAGCCTGGCATCGTTCCTGATTTTCTTCATCTACAACATTGCTCTGTTCTTCTTCCGGCCGTTCGTGCCGGTACAGTTCCCAAAGAAAGCGCAGAAGGAAAAGACGCTTTCTAAACCGCCGCATTCAAATATTTTCAGTATCAAGGCAGTAGATGGAGTTCAGACAGTGCTTGAGGTTTACGAACCACAGCTAGCGCTAGAGCATAGCAACCAGCCTCAGAACTTGAATCTTCCACCGGTACTCTGTGTCCCCGGTGTAACTGGAGTCGGTGCGGAGTTCAATGTATATGCTTTGCCATTCTTAAGGTGTAGTATGGTCGAATACTTCGTTGCTCGCGGGCACCGTTGCTATGCTCTCACTCCACGCTGGGGTTGTGACAACTCTGTTGCGAAGAAAGCTACAGTATTTGACTGCCGCCTTGATGTCGCAGCTGCACTGGACCATGTATACCGTAAGGAGCGGCAGAAAGTTTACATCGTAGCCCACTGCCAAGGCTCCGTTGCTCTTGGAATGGGGCTCTTGGATGGGACAATCCACGCATACCAGATTTTGGGCATCACCGCGAACTCCGTATTCATGAACCAAGTGTTTGGGTATTGGAACTCCTGGAAAGGATGCACTACTGCATTGATCTTACTCTACGAGGCGCTCGCGGGTAATTTCTTTCCTATGTTTAGTAGCAATATCGACGCTGCTTTCCAAAGGATCCTTGACTCACTGCTTCGATTTTATCCAGTTTCAGATCGTCGAGATCTCTGTACTTCAACGGCATGTCACCGCACATCGTTTGGCTTTGGCCTTCTTTGGAACCACCAAAATTTGGATACCCAGATTCACGATAACATCCATCGGTTCTTTGCCGGCACTTACACGACGCTACTAAGGCACGTTGTGCGTATGGGAACACATGGTAAATGCCTAGACAATCGCCTTCGACCGCTTCTGAATGCGAAGAATCTGCAACGACTAAAAGGCGTACCGATCCTTTTCGTTTCTGGGACTGATAATGAGGTTTTCAATCCCGAAACGACCTTGCGCGATTATGAGCTGCTGCGTCGCACGTTTGGGGAAGCAATGTATCGTCGCTTTTTACCCGAGGGATACGGTCATTTGGACCCGATCATGGGGAAGAATGCTGTGGATGATGTTTATTGGCGCATTTTTGATCATCTTCACTGGTGTGTGCAAGCTCAGCGCAGCGCAGCATGCGCAAATGAGACGCAGTGATGCAGCTACGGAAGGAGGATGTCACCCAAGAATCGACCATCGTGCTACCATGGGCTTGGCGGCTCTTTATATGCTCTTTCATAATGTATGTGTCTTAACTGCTCTTCTAGAGCCACGCATAACTACATGTGCCCAAGTGAATTTCTAGGATCACCTAAACATGACGGGTGTTATCGTACCGTATTTCACAAACGAGTCGCTCACCTCCGGCCGCGGGTAGATGGAGTACTCTAAACTCCCAATTCCTTGGAAATTCAATGAACTTTCGAATTTCACGCTTCGCTCTACGCTAGATAAAGTTACTAAGAAAGAGCGAAGCCGTTCGACGTGGCGTACTCGACCTTACAAACGCACCCAGCCACTATCGTTTTCCCAAAACCGTTCTAGACCTCGACCTACCAGAAACGCCATCTTTGCTGCTTCTTTTGTCATTGTTAACCTCTGATTGCTCTCACAAACATCGGATTACTTTTACGCGTTCTTGCTTGGTACGCTGCGAAATTCTGGCGAGACGATTTTTGCCGAGGTTCACGCCACCAAATAGCTGAATCCAATCGTCGTGATTTGAAAGGTCGGAGAGGTCAATTATCATCACAAAGTAACATGCCGAAACTATGGTAGTCAAAACTCCTAATTATCGGTTCGAAAGAGCAGAGGTACCGGCCAGAGTGGCCCAAAAGCTCGCAGGAATCCCCTGGTGCTCATCTCTTATCAACGACCCTACTCTTATTCCGCTACGTACGCTCTCACGCGAACCAAAATCTTCAACGGAAGACTCTCTTGTCGCCGTTACTTTCCGCACCGAAGACACCATCCACACGTGGCAAACGCTTTACTGCGCACGGCCAGATTCTTATCCCAGCCTCAATCTCTCTGAGCCACCAATTGCAGGAACCTTCACGATCCTGGGCGTCGGATCAGGCTTGAATGGCCACGCCAAACTTCTCCATGGAGGCACAGCGGCAGCGATAATGGATGAGGTCATCACCTTTCTCGCTGCGAGACATGCGTCGCCCGGAAGCGCGGATATGACCGCCTTTCTGAAAGTCGATTACAAAAAGCCCGTCCCGACGCCATGTTACCTCCTGGCGCGAGTAGTGCTGGAAGGGAGGTCAGAAGGGCGAAAGCAGTGGTTCAAAGCAAGCTTGGAGGATGGGAATGGGACGGTGTATGTCACGGCGGAGAGTCTGGTTGTGGAGATTGACAGGAGCAAGCTATAATAGACATATTCAACTCTGCGGCTCCGCGAGGTGTTTAAATGGTATATAGAATCAACATGTGCCCCGTCGGTGACTTCTACAGCAAGCAGAGCATGCACAGTGAAGCCGTTGGATCAACCAAGGGGTTCGAGATTGGTCACAGATGGCGACTTCTATTCGACGCTATGCACAATAGTAGTAAGGGCAAAGATTAATGCCGTCTTGCTTTCTAAGGTTTTCTATGAAGTCTTACGCCCAAAAAGGTTACACCAGTGCTTGAATGTTTGTTCGGGCATCTTGAATAGCTGACCTTGCCTGGTACAACGCCATTGTTGCTTCCACTCCTCGCTGGTTTCAATGGTTGCCTCTGCGATGGGTAATTTCTGAGCTGAAATCAAGCCGCTCTTGACGGTGGAGTATGCTTCGCCTTCACACAATGTTACAATAGTTTTCGCGAACCGTTGGGTCTCCTTCTCCATCTCCTCAGTGTCTAATGTTTCTGTCCCTGTCCAGTGGATGCATGTATTGAGGCGATTGGAGTAGATTGTGTTGAGGTAGAACACTGGTAGAAGCCTGCAGTATTTATTACCAAGCCCAGCTGCAAGAATTGGGCTGGCATCAATCCCGATATGGCTGGAATACCAAGTTCTCAAAGCCAACCGAAGATTCCGAGCTCTAGAGATTAGCCCCATCATGGTACGTAAAGGCGGATCCGTATGATTGCAAATAGCCTTCGTGAAATCCCTAAAGAGTCCAAGAATCGTGGCCAAGATGATAATCAACGAGATCAGCACAGTACTTCTTTCAGGTACGAGAGGATCGTCAGTGATTATCGATCGTAGAACTCCAACCCACGCTGGCTGGGCCAGAAAACAGCTTCGGTTTTCCAGGATTGCTTCGGTTGCCTGTTATCAGTCAAAGGTGTGTCCTTCAACACAACACTCGAAGCCTGTAGAATGGCTTCAAAAGGAGCTTAACTCAATATTGCCCCGACGGGGCTCATAAAAAGACTTTTCTCGAAATCAGAGACATAACTACCGGGCCCCCGTAGCCTTATGATTGAGGTTGCACCTGCTGCGTGGTTAATCCACGCATTCTCTCTAGAGGGGTTGAGCAACTAAGAAAAGGAATGTTAGACAGACAGCCCTCACATATGTCAAGTAGAGACCTGCCTCATAGATACCCAGAATTTGCGTAGCACAGATGACTTCGGCTGGGAGATGTGCCGAGGTAGAATTCAGAGCTTCTTGTAGATTTGATAGTGCCTTGGAATAAGACATGAGTGCCAGAGACTCCCAGGATGTGTCTGGAGTGAGAAAGCATCTCACTCGGACAGCCGCACAATCCGTAGCATTGTGAACAAGGACGCTTTGGGCATAATAAAAGGGTACGTAGCGACAGTATGACCAAACCGTCCCTCTCTTCAAGAAACTTCCGATGCTTCGTCGTCGTTGAGTGAGCCACTGTCTAGTATATCGACTAACTTCGAATGAAACTAGGGATGCTAGGTCCACGAAATCTAAATTGGACTTCACGAACATTGACTGGTATGGTGCAACGACCCTCAAGCGGGTTAGGCTTATCTGTGAACGTAACTCATCGGATTCGAAGGCGCCAGAACGTCGGTTCTCGTGCTTAACACAGCTACCCTTGTCAAGGCTTTTGTTTTCAGAGTTCTCACTCGCGTTGTCGTCGCGAATGTAAACAGGCAACTGTCTGCCATTAGGGTGAGGTTGTCTTTGCTGCCCCCTTCTCAAAGCCGCTATTTGCATCACCTCCTGTCTTCGTTTAGACGAGTCAAGGGGTGCATCAGGCGTGAAAGGTGCTATCCAGAGGAGATTGGAAGGCGTTGAGACCATGATTACAGTTTTCGGCCTTGATGGGCGGCGAAGGCTGGGTAACGAAGGTGCCAGCAAAACGCTATTGGTCTCTAGTGACTCTCAACTTAGCGGTTGGGTACGCCTTTAGACATGCCCTAGCCTCAATTCGCGATCAAGTATTGCCGATTAACATATCCACTCTTTTAAGTGTGTCTTCTTTCAGGTGGAAGAGCGAAGGAGATGGCTTTAGCCAACGAATTAGGCGTACTCCGTAAGTACGGTCGCCGAGGCGTCCATTGATCTAAGGCCCGTGCCTGCAGGAAGCATCCCCTCTCAGGCAAAACGGCAAGGTGAGGCACCTCAATCCGAATCTTCCTCCGGATATTTGCAGGCGGTGTAAGGTACATACGATATGGTCACTATATCTGAAGGCTGAAATGACCAGGGTACTCTTTCCAGAAATGGACTGGTGTAGTGGGGAATCGTTCCATCAAGGCGCGCGCGCCTTGCACTGTTCCTGACGATTTATGTAATGAGCAGCAAGGCCGTGATCATGATGATTGTATTGTGTTGTATTGAGTTGTTGTTGGGTACAAATGGTGTGGAAGGGTAAGGTATAACCGTCACCACCGCACCTGCCATAACACGTCTTCGTTTCGTGGTTGGGTTTACATTGGTACGATCTCGAACCTCTAGTATCAGCCGCTTCCGATGGAAACTCTAGCCTCCTTCCACTCTGCACTAATCTGTTTCTGCCTGTAGAAAAAGAACACACTATCCGTAGGACGATCAAATAGAATCACCTTGACTTCGTGTATTCTGTTGGCCTGCGGCAAGGTTGGAAGTGACAAATCATGTGCTTCAGGAGAGCTGCAGAGTGTAAAATCATCTGCAGCGTCAGTAAGCGGATAGAAGTCCTTCTCTTCGATTTCCATAACTTTTCGAGTGATACAGGCAGCGACATTTGAATCCCAGATGCCTTCTATATGACAAGCAGACTCGAGCAACTTGATGGCATGTAATCTAATTCGGTGGACACGACATTTGAGAGCTGTATAGTAGAGCGGTGGGATCCATCCCATATCAATAATCGATCGGGCCATACTAGAAATGCGTCCCGGTAGAGGGTTATCTTGATGGGCCGATCTCCTAGTCTTCCACATATATGCCGACTGATTTGTGAGGAAGACAAACCGCTCAGTGTGAGAGTCAAATACGGACTCATCGTCTGGCCGTAAGGAAGCATCCGCCATGATGCCTGCCATGGTGTGGTATTCGCACAATATCCGTCGAACGAATCCGTCAGAATCTTGGCCTTGCATATCTTTTACGGATACTTCATACGTATGGAGCCACTGATCAAGCTCTTCTTGAATGCGCTGATGAAGCCTAACTAAGCCAGAAGGGAGTTCGGTAGAGAAGTGGTTAGAAACTCGGTGCTTACGGCACAATTCAGTCAGATAGAATATTCTGTTAAACAATCGCTCCAGTATTTTCCATGCTTCCCTGGCGAAGCGAAATACGGTAATCAAAGGTTCAGATGCCAATGGTTGCACAAACGTGCATGTGTGCCGATAAGTCTGCTTGAAGAGTTCCACCTGAAAATGAAATCTGCAAAATGCTTCAACAAGCCAATCGTCTGTCGATTCTGCAGAAGACTTCAAGTTGATAACGCCATGATCCACATCGGAAGGGATTTGTAATTCCCTGAAGACTTTAAGCCCATTGTCGAGGTGGGTCTGCGCGGTTTCGAAGTGACCACGAAGGAACTCTATACAAACGAAGACCAAGCAGGTGATTAAAGCAACACGAATAGCTGGCTTATCTCTGGCTTCGAAATGTGGCTGGAGGTGATGAATGGCTTTAAGATAGTGCTGTAGCATGAATTGTTCATGCTCATCTGGAGGATCGGCATTTCGGCTTTGATCAGTGCTGTCGAGAACTCCTTTTTTGTGAACGGAGCTTAAAGTAAGAACAGCATGTAGGATAGCGGGTTCGTTCAGGCTCGCTTGGAAGAGTAGAGTTTCCCAGAATGTCAACCTGAAAGGGCCGGCTAACTTTTTTGAAGTCCGGCACTTGAACCATTCAAAATACCGGCTCTCCTCAGCATTTTGAGCTAGGATGGAGACACCTGTTGGGGGCCAAGGGGTGATGCTACCGTCCTTGGAAACGACAGAACTCTCCCTGTGGCCATAGAAGTTACCACCACCACCCCAAATGCCATATCCATCACATACGCGGCCAGTGGAGACGCATCGGAGACAAGCTGGACGACCTTCGTCACATTTCACCTTTCGGATTCTACCTGTCTTGTTAGTTTTGGCACTTGTTTCGAGAATACAGCAACTCACTTGCAGGTGCGGCAACCGGACTTCACCTTAGTTCCGGTAGTGCGACGACCGCTGCGGGATTTATTGGATTGAACATCTCCTCCCATGAGAATGGAATTGCGATACGTACTTTGGATGATGTGTGAAGGTTTTGGCTTCGGAAGTTGGAAGTCTGACAATGGATTGCCCTAGTTCTTCTATTTGCTGCTTCGCAAAGTTAGGCGTACGATTGGTCGTAAAAAATGGATCCAGCACGCAAGGTACCGATCGACAGTCATTGGCTTGCTCGCAAACTTTACTTTTTGATTGGCCAGCCTTGTGGAAACGTCGAAGAGAATGTGTATCAAATACCGTGAAAGATGCTGACATTGCACTCCGGCTTGCAAATCACCACGGAGTTTAATGGAGAAAGCAAGCGGAAATCACGGAAAAGGTCTACTTATGGACTATTTCTTTTCGCTTACTCGATATGATGGTGAAAAACCGACCATCCCGACTTTCACAGAGCTTGGGCTATAAATCCGAGTAAACTGCCTTCATTTGCATTGAACGATTTGTTCACAAGCGTCCAACTGTGACAGCGATACTCTCTTGATTCTTCTATTCCAAATCTACCATTGAGTATCTTATGAACATGCCTGCAAAATCCGTACCTCTACGCAGACTGGGGAAGGATGGCCCCCTTGTACCTGCCTTAGGGTTTGGACTGATGGCTATGGCTGGTGCCTATGGTACACCTCCTAACGATGAGGAGAGATTTCAGATCTTGGATCATTCTCTCAAGCTGGGAGAAATGTTCTGGGATACTGCCGAGTAAGGTGCATGTTTGCCGTTCCAAGGAGAAAGCTAACCAACACACCAGTATCTACGGCGACACGGAGGAATTGCTGGGCAAATGGTTTCAGCGCACCGGCAAGCGAAGTGAAATCTTTCTTGCTTCCAAGTTCGGAATTGTCATGGAAAATCTTCAGTTCAAGGGGATCAATAGCTCTGCCGAGTATTGCAAGCGAGCATGTGAGGCGAGTCTAAAGAAGCTCGCCACCGATTACATCGATCTATGTGAGTTCCTCTTGTGGACGTCTCGGTTCTGTATCGTATTTACGTTCTTTCTCAGTATTAATTTCAATCAGACTATGCTCATCGTGTTAATCCGGAGACACCAATTGAAGAGACAATGCGAGCAATGGTAGAGTTGCAGGCGTAAGTAGTTTAGACATGAAATGACTACCTTATAAAGCTAACCAATTCCAGCGCGGGCAAGATCAAACATATTGGGTTGTCGGGAGTGAACTCGAATACACTTCGACGTGCCTATAAGATCGCGACTGTGGCAGCGGTGCAGATGGAGTACTCACCATTCTTGCTGGACATTGAACAACCATCTGGTAGCAGTATGCTCGAAACCTGCCGGGAGCTAGGCGTCGCGGTTGTATGCTACTCGCCGCTCGGACGGGGGTTGCTCACCGGTACGCTCACCGGGAGGCAGTCCGTTACTGGTGCCAACGATCTGCGTGCAACCCGTTTCCCTCGATTTGGCGAAGAGAACCTTGAGGGAAATGTCAAGCTTGTAAACCAGTTGAAGGCCTTGGCGGAGAAGAAAGGATGTACAGCATCACAATTGACAATAGCATGGATTCTGAAACAGGGTAACGATATGATACCGATTCCTGGAACCAAGAAGATCAAGTACTTGGAGGAAAATTGGAATTCTCTCGATGTTCATCTCTCTGATGACGAAGAGGTTGAAATCCGGAAGCTTGTTGAGAGTTTCGATATATTGGGCTTTCATTCCACACCTGCAGCCAAGATTTTCGACTCTGCAGATACAAAAGAGGAGGTTTAGATACCTAGGTCTGGATAAATAATTTGGAGCCTTCTCTTCTGCGGTGTTGAAGATTGCGGTCTCTGGATCGTGTGTGGCGTGTTGCGGCTCCCGTAGCCCCTGAATGGCTGGCCCTTTACTGCCCAACCCCGCGGCGCGTTCCAATAGACGCCAAACCCAACCCCCACGAATTCACTCCGCAATTAAAACGTCCATGTTGCAGTAATGTTGGTGTTGTAGACAAAAGCTGATCTATAACGAACTGATACCATTGAAGAAACCTCCACACGTCAATCATGTCATCTCGCGGCTGTGGCTCCTGGCGAGATAGCCGCTCAAATCGCATTCACGGCAACAATCCAACCCATCTCAAAGGACTCTTCGCACAGAATATCTGGCACTGCGACTGCAATCCACGTCTTCCGGCAGACAATTTCCAGGTTAAAAAGGAGGGCAAGAATAAAGGTCGCTGGTTTTACACCTGTCAGAACAAGAACGGAGAGACTCGCGGATGCGGATTCTTCCTGTGGGACGACGACGCGAAAGTCAGGGAAGAGAGTGCCGTGCTGAACAATTCGAGAGAAGAAATTCGTCCCACCAACGACACGAGAAGCGCTCCAGCTCCAGCTTCACCAACGCCGCAGAACTGGGCGCAAGGTGACAACAGGAGGAGGCAGCCCAGCGCCGAACCACCCTCCAGCCCACGAACCCTCAAAGGCGCCGACTCCGTCCATCCAGAGTTCGACATGCCGAGCGGTGAGGAGCACCTCATGATCAAAACTGAAGAAACGGCGGCCCGCAACCCTGAGCCCGTGACGCCCGGCAAGCGCAAGTTCGGCGAGATGAACGGCGCGAGCGGCCTGGCGACGCCGAAGACGGGCGGGCAGGCCTTCGCCACGGCCGCCCGGCCGGGCCCGCTCAGCGCCGCCTTCCTCGACATGGTGTCGCCGGCGACGACGCCGACGCCGGCGCGCTTCGCGAACGCGGCGGGCAGCCTGGACGGGCTGTACGAGGAGGTGGCGGGGGCGCTGCGCGCGCAGAATGTGTTTGTGGGCGAGGAGGCGCGCGCGGCGGTGCGGGATGTGTGCGCGGTGTTCGCGCGCCGCGCGCTCGGCGTCGAGAAGGGCCGCGACATCTCGCAGCTCGCGCTGCGGGCGCGTGACGCCAAGATCGAGGAGCTGAAGCGCAGGATTGGCACGCTGGAGGCCGAGCTGGAGACGGAGAGGGCGGTCGTGCAACATTTGAGGTGGGAGATGGAGGTACAGGAGCGGGAATGATGGGTCACGGTGCGCAACAATGGCCGTTGGATGTGTAGATTTGCGTTCCATGCGGAATGCTACATGTGATACCCCAAACGCCATGCTCTACATTAGCAGTTGTACAAACAATCTACTCGGTTGCGATTCAACTCATTTCCTAGATCTCAAAGTGCGTGTGGACCTTCCAGCAGCTGCGGTTGGCTCAGGCTCCTTCTTCGTCGTAGCTTTCCTACCCGACATCTTGCTTACGATACCTCCCTTCGAAGCTATCGTCTTCTTCGTCACGATTGTGGAGCCATTACTGAACTCTGAGCCTTGGCTCTCGTCGCTTGAACGAGGTTGCTTTGATTCGGATGGCGCTGCAGCAGCGCGTTTAACGCGCACTGTCCCGGTATTTGCAGCATAGTTGGGCTTAGTAGCAGTCTGCTTGCTCGTTCCGCGTCCTGCTGCCTTAGTACGCGTTGCCGCAGTGCTGACTGCGGTTCCGCCTGTGGGAGCCGTCGACGCAGAAGACTTTGCAGGGGACGCGGGTCGACCAAGAGTTAACTTGGCTGGTGACGACGGCATTGGCCGAGCCGGCGACTGAGGCGTTGTCCTGGAGTTGTGTGATTTAGGTGAGAGTACTGACGCTGGGTTGAGCTTCCGTGAGACAGCACGAACAGCGCGTGCAGCCGCTGGTGCGGCAGCTATTCTGCTCCGCTTCTTAGGATTGTCCAAATCCGCGTTCATGTTCTCCTTGTCAGAAGTAAAGTGATCGCTGCTCCGCTTGAGGCCTCGTGCTGGAGGTGAAGAGGTTGCGGTGGTTGGACGAGAAGTCGATCCAGCAGTGAGCATAGGCGGATCTGGTAGCAGTTTCGCGAGGAGGGGTTTCACTTGCGTTTTTGGTGGTTCCAGGCTGTCAGCGTATTTCTCTACGAGTTCCATGATGTTGACGGATCGTAGCGGCTGAGGGATTCTGTTTATGCGCATCTCGAGACGTGATCGTAGACCTTGAGTATGCAGTGCATAAGTTGCTCGCAGTTTTCGAGCTCGTTCCGTTACTTTAGAGGTTTAGCGGGAGCAGCTTACAAATGACGATGTTTCACTTACTTTCAAGTTGCAAGTTGTCCATTAAGGCTTGCTTCTGAGCAGCTGTGATTGCAAGTTGTTGATTTGATGGGCTGCCCTGCGGTGTTGCTGGACCAGCGTCTACAGGAGCTTCAATTGTTTTGTCGGAGACGATAGCCGCCTTCTTTCCCTTTGCTGGAGGCATTATTGGAGGCAAAGAGACTGTAGGTGCTTTTCGAAAGAGGGATCGCTTCAATGTTGGGAAACAAAGTTGTGGTGGATTGGTTTGTAGCTCAAGCCCAAGTCGCGAAAACAAACACGCGAGCCACACTTCCAAACCATCGACGCACCTCATCAGTGGCGGTGCAGACCTCAAAGCTACCTCTACCACGCACTTCTGCAGCCTCTCGACCATTCTACGACATCAGAGTGAACGACATCCTCCTATAAACCTTCACAGTCTCCGTTTCCACACTTTCGACAACTCATACAGAAGCCACATCAAGCCCTCCACGCCTTCAAGATGGTTCTCGAGGCTACTATGATCGTTGTGGATAACAGCGAGAGCAGCAGAAATGGTGACTATGTACCCACACGCTTCGAAGCACAAGCAGATGCAGTCAACTTGATCTACAACGCGAAGACCCAATCAAATCCGGAGTCGTCGGTGGGCTTGATGAGCATGGCAGGTAGTGGACCTGAGGTTCTCACCACTCTGACGACGGATATGGGCAAGATACTCGATGGCATACACCGAACCAAGATAAAGGGCAGCTCACACTTCAGCACTGGTATCAACATTGCCCATGTATGTGTTTCCGTATCTCCGCTTTCTTTCGGACCATAGCACTAACTCTTCCAGCTCGCTCTCAAGCACCGACAAAACAAATCCCAACGACAGCGCATCATCGTCTTCAACTGCTCTACCGTTGCCGAGTCCGAGAAAGATATGGTTAAGCTTGCTAAGCGAATGAAGAAGAATAACATCTCAATAGACGTTATTGCTTTCGGCGATCTCACCGAAGAAACCATCAAAAAGTTGCAAGCCTTCAACGAGAACATCAAAGGTGGCGACGGTTCACACCTTGAAATCATCTATCCAGGTCCCAACTTGCTCAGCGACTCGATAATTGCAACACCAATACTTGCAGGCGACGGAGTCGGAGGAGCCGGAGCCATGGGTGGAGCTTCTGGTGAGGCTGGTGAAGGCGGTGCTTCGCAGTTTGAGTTTGGTGTCAATCCCGAGTTGGATCCAGAGCTTGCTCTTGCTCTGAGAATGTCATATGAAGAGGAGAAGGCCAGGCAAGAAAAGGAACGAAAGGCTAAAGAAGAAGCTGAGAAGAAGGAGAAGCTGGAAGGCATACCGGAGGCCGACGAGAAGCAGCCGTTGCTGGATGAAAATGGTGAGGCGAGCGGAAGTGGTACCGCAGAAGAGTCAAAGCCTGCGGAAAACGGCGACAAGAAGGACAAGGACGATGCAGATAATATGGACACAGCATAGCGGCGGCGCTGATTCCTCTCAAGCCTTGTACCAATATGCTGCATAGCGGGCGCCAGGCGATACGGACATGGTTCAAATAGATGAAGATTCAACACGTTTGCACCAGAGCGCCTTTCTCAAAATTTATCGAGCCTTGAAAACTTATATGCCATGACCGGTACCGGAAAACGTGCAACCCAGTTTTAAGGATGAGCATCTTTCAATGATTCCATGAAGTTCAACCCAATATTCCCTTCACCAAGTCTGCCACACTTTCTTCTTCGACTCCCAGGAGCTCATTATCAGAATCCGCATGTGAAACGACAATCCCACGGCCCGTGCCATACTCGAGCAGCTGTCCAACAAGCAAGTCCAGAATCCAACCCTTCTCACCCTTTGCACGTTTCTCTCGACCTCTGGCTAAGAGTGCTTCGCTGGTGTCGGTCCTGATCGTCCACTCCTGCCCTGTAGCCTTTTCAAATTCCTTGAGAATATCCTTCTGGCACGTTTCGATAGAGCGTACGCAGACATGCCTATTCACGCTCCTCTCAGGATTCTGCAGAATGCCAACGACAGACTGAGCGATGCCCTTCAAAGTCGTCCCAGTGAAGAGTTCGGTGCCGTCGTCGTATATGATAGCCTCGCGCTTCTCAACATCGAATCCAAACGTAGGAAACCTCTTGAGCGCCTTTGAAGCCAGCGCAAGCGCAAAAGTCAGCTTCTCCACTACCCCTAGCCCGTTCAAACTAGCACGCTCAACGCGCCGCGAGAAAGGCCTCTCTTACCCAATCAATCGGCACGGCAATCGCAACCGCGGACCACGAAAACTCGGGACAGCGACCCGCCACCGCCGCCGCGCGCTCCAGCACAACCCTCCTGCTCTCCCCGGTCGCATCCAGCTCCGGCAGCCGCTGGAAGCCTGGCGGATAGCCGAAGTCATCGACGACGAAGCGCCGCACGCCCGCCGCCGCCGCCGCCTCCAGCATCTCCACCTGGCTGGGAATGCCGGCGGGCCCGACGGCGCACACGACGGCGTGCTGGCCGCGCAGCGCCGCGGTGAGTTGCGGGACCGCGTACGCCGTCTTGATGACAGGGATGGCTGGCGGGAAGGTCGATGGCGAGTCCGCGCGCGAGATGATCGTCACGTTGAAGTTTGCTGCTACGAGAGCTGCTGTGATGGGTCGGCCGAAGTTGCCGCCTGCCTATGCACACCGAGATGTCGTGTTATGTGATGCTGGTTAGTTGGGACGGTGGTGATTGACTTACACCGAAGACGGCAACGTTCTTGATGGAATGCATGGATGGAAAATGTAGGGGAAAAAAATGCAAATTCAGGGAAGAAATTTGGTGAAACGAAACATAAGAGACAGTTGCTGGATTCAGACTCTTGATATATCGATGGCTCCGCAGTACTCGTAGTTAGTTACTGGCGTTCATCTATGATTGGTAAGCAGCTGAAGTTGATGAATGCCGATTATGCCGCTTCCAAAGCTGCATGATAATTCTACTACTCTAATTATTTTCTTGCCAAAAAATAATTGATCCATGGGCTTTCACATGAATTCAGATGAAGCATAATAGTGCATGAGCGTTCAGATAAGAGGAATAAATGTTGAATCTCAGCCTCGCGAATGTAAATGGTCCATAGGCCTATCCTCTCCAGGTTTAGTCGATCTTTGAGTTTGTTTTTTTTAGCTCAAGGTTTCTACCTCCATCATTTCACAGTATCCAAACGTTATCGAAGCTTATATTACCTCGATCCCCAAGATGGCTACTAAATACGACCCAAAGGATTCCCTTCGAAACAAATGGGCCAAAGTTCATGCTCACAAGGCAATCATTAGTACCTGGAACAAGCAAATCGAAGCCTACAATGAGAAAATCAAGCTGGGCTTCAAGCAGCCAACCTCAATGGATGGCATGGTATTGACACTGCTCCGCGAAGAAGAGATTCCGTTGGAATTGCCGCCGCCAGAATTCTGGAGCAGTCCAATAAAAAAGTTTGGCTCTAGTGCTCTTACAGCCCTAACAGTCTGTATTGTTGGCGCCGGCACCGCTGGTCTCTTTACCGGAATGATTTTTGATTATATCAAATCCAATGTAAAGGACTTCAATGTCACTTACCAAATCTTGGAAGCTGCTGAAGCTGGTCCTTTTCCTCAACCTTTCAGCCCCGTGCAAAGGGCAGGAAGGTTGTTTAGCTACTCCTGGGAAACAGGACATACAACGACACCACGTTCATATTTCGATGTTGGGTCCATGAGGTATCCGCAAAATCCCGTGATGCAAAGGTACGTGTCTCGACCTGAACATTGATTGACTATGCTTAGCCTCCTAGGACTTTTGATCTCTTTGGTACACTTCGTATGGAACTACAGGCTCTTACAAAAACTACACCTGCAGGTGCATTGGTTCCCTACTATATGAATAACGTTGAAAACCCTTCACAGCCTCCACCAGCCAATGCCGTGATACAAGAGTGGTGGCGTTTCAACGACATTACTGAGTTTGGCGACCTGAATGTTCTCTCAAAGTCGGTCGCTGGGAATGACGTGTTTAGCCTTAACACACATGGGCAAATTCCCGCAGAGTAGGTGATATTGCCTTGATTGATGGACTCATGCTCATATTTTCTTTACCAGATGCCTTCTAAATACTTCGTACTTTGAATCTCTCATCAGAGATCTCAAATCTGATCTTAAGACTCAGGCTTGGGAAACAGCCTGGCGAACCCTCATGCAATGTGATAAGCAAAGTACCAGGACATATCTAGAACAAACGTAGGTGATTCCTTGTATGTATTTGTGGTAGACACCGCTGATCTTATCTGGTAGCCACGGCTGCACCTTTGAAACTATTCAATATTTGGAAATGCTCAATGGGTAAGTAGTGACGGTTGTAATGTTTACCGTGCTCATATCCATTACAGGGGAAGTGGCTACTATGATCAAGCACTCAGTGAAACCGTCTTGGAATCTATCGATTTCGACTACGACCCGGCGCCAAATACTACAATTCCATGGTGGCGTATTGTAGGAGGTTCCGCTCAGCTTGCAAGGAACATGACCAACAATCTCGAAGTCCGACCACAGTATGGCCAACGCGTCACTCGAATCGATTGGAACGATTACTTGAACACGTCCGTTTACACAAATGACTCGCTCAATCCGACAACTTATGCCGCTGTGTTCAATTCCACGACGATGGGATGTCTGCGAATGATGAACACTCTTAAGGCAGGATTCAGCTCTGAAGTGAAAGAAGCCATGCGCACTCTAAGCTATGGTGCATCTGCGAAAGTTGGCGTCGTCTTCTCCGAGCCATGGTGGATGTCCAATGCTACTGCCCATCCAATCTTAAGTGGTGGACAGGGACATTCCGATCTCATAATCCGAACCTGTGTCTATCCATCGTACAGCCTTAACACTCAATCAAGAAAACACGTGCTTCTCTGCTCATACACTTGGCAGCAAGACGCAACGCGCATCAGCTCCATGATGTGCGGCACTAACAATAACAACCTTGACCACGCAACCGTCGTCGCCAACGAGGCCAATCTTAAGGAACGCATTCTCCGCGATCTAGCTCACTTGCATACGACTACTCCTGCCGCCGCAGATGCCTTGTACGAAGTTATCAATGGACTCTACCTTGACCACTACTCCCATGATTGGACCAACGACCCCAACAGTGCCGGAGCCTTTGCGTTTTTCGGACCAGACCAGTTTTCTAGGCTGTGGCCCAAGATTATCGCGCCCACCAACGACATCATCATCATCGGCGAGCACGCCAGTCCGCATCACGCCTGGGTCGTTGGCGCTCTGGAGAGTGCTTTGGTCGGTGTCTACCAATGGCTCAACCAGTATGCAAGGTCGGGTCTGATTACTGGGGTTGAAGACGCCCTGAAGTTGCTCGCCGGCACAGAGGAGGGTAACCCTTTCGTTGGCTTGCCTGGCTACTACAGTCCGGAAACCGCTGACTGGCATGCTCTCAGTGCTTTGGTGCAAAAGGAACTTATCCTGATGGAGAGAGACTCGGCAAAGGAAGGGAAGAGTTCCTTGAAACCGTGATATGCTGGTTTTGCTATTCTTTCTTTTGCTGCCACATTTGACTCGTCTCTTAGTGTTTGTAGAAGCGTACTGAGGTTTAAGCTCTAGCATGGTATACATTCATTGTCTAATGGCCCTTTAGTCTGTTAAAAATATATTCTATATTCCGCGTCCTTAAGCTGTGGCTTCTTGTGCAATCTCCATCTTCTTCTGCGAGATTCGTGAAACAGAGAAGAGAGATAGATCCGGAGAACTTCGCTGTAATTCGCCTTGATAGTGCGATCCTAAAGAATAGCTCTATTTGGATTCCTCGCGTTGTCGCTATCAGTTTCGGTCGCTTGCATGAGAGAGTGGAGGGACAGGCAATTGAATGGTTCGAGTCACCTTGTGACGTGGTCTTTCTACTGCGAGATAGAGTACACGATCAAACGCTCTTTCCCCTTCCCCCTCTACGACGCGCTGCCAGCGCGACTACATTATACTCTGCATGGCTGAACCACTTTAGGTTGTTGATTCCCAGTCGCAACGCCAATCGACTCTGACCTTACGTGATTGCCATTCACATAACGCGCCTAGTTCTCAGAAAAGCAATGTATAAACATGTCTGGATGGACAGGATCTCGAAAGCGGCACGCGTCATCTAAGCCTGGATCCTCTGCGCAGTGCGGTATCTACATCATTCTTCGTCACCAACCTCATTCGCAGACATCGACGGTTCAATGAAGCATTATAAGCTTCGTGGCAGGACCATTTTCTAGAGCCTCGCCGCATTATCGTTGGTATGGGCGCTTATTCGTAGGGTATTAGATCCCAATGTTCCCGCCTTGAAACTTCAAAAGTCTCCACTGCTTCGGTGCAAAGGGGCATAGTTATATGGTATGATCTTTAACATGTTCTCGAGTATAAAGAGCGACGTCTTCTGTCTCGACTTGAAGTAATTCCAACTTCATAGCTAGAACTGGAGTCTAAGTGTATGAGTTCGCAACTAAATCTAAGTCTTTGCTTTCCCGAGTACCCTCACTTCCTCGTGCTTTCAATTATTCAGCATCTTAGACGTTAGGATCGTCCAATGGCCGTGCAGTACTTCTCTAGCCAGTTACTCAAGACCATCACCGAGGATGGTCGAAGCCTTGCGGTCCACCTCGTCGACAGCACATCCACCTGGGCTCGCCCAGCTGGAGTCACGGCAAGCTCGGTAACTGATGGATTTGCTGCTACCGTAGAGCAGAACTTCGACAAGTTCCAACCGGAAACCGCTACAGTCGCTATGAAGTAGGTGGAGATCTTTTACTCTTTCTTGCGACGCGCTTAATAAGTTGATAGGGAATCCGAGCATCAGAGTGATGCTGACCTGAGGAAGCATTACACTGCATTCGAATTGGACGTCGATAACAATGTCCTTCGCACGACTCACCTTGTTCGTCAACTTAAGTAGCAGTAATCGCAACTATCGGTTTCGAAGAACAGGTATTGTTATAGCCTTACTGTCAGTTTTATTAACCAATAGAAATTTGTCGTAGCGGTCCATCGCACCGACCGTTTCCGCTTATGCTGAAGAGTTGTTAGTTTATTTGATAGTGGATTGGAACCAGGATTACTTTCCAAATACCTAATATTCAAGGACACAAGAAGCTGCTTCTTGGTTTTGTGATTTGAGGAAGAATTGCATAGAGTACTCCGTACGAGGCAGATTGGATTCTCGGAAGGAAAAAATGCGGCTAAACAGGGAGGAGTAATTCACGTATAACTACCTACTTTAGATAACTCCGCCCAATATGCATACTTGCTAGTAAGATATCATAACGACAGGGGTATAATGCCTTTGACCAAGCCGTAGCTGCCATCCGGAATCTCAAATGTACCATCCGGAACCAACACCCTAACAGATTGAAATAAACGGCAATATAAACACCCGGACATCCCTATAGACTCGTTACCCTCGGCACCGGCATGCTCATCCGTTTGTTCGGTCGTTGCTTCATTACGCTTTCCAATTCTCGAATCATGCTCAGGCCCTGCTCTCTTCTCTCGCGCGCCGACGCCTGCTTGACCCTATCTTCAGCCATCTTCGCGATGCGCTCCTCCCTGCTTAAAGCAGCGCGCTGCCGCGGCAAAGCAAGGGCCTCAAAGACCTCCTCGTCGGAGTTGCTGGCGGCGCTGGGCGACGCGCTGGACACGCTGCTGTCGAGTGCAGCGTGGCCCTCCAGCGCGAGCAGCGCGTCGGTGGGCGTGCCGCCGACGCTCTCGTCGACGGCGGTGAGCCCGCCGAGCGAGAGCGTTGGCGATCGGAGGCTGGACGACGCTTGCGAGATGCGCCGCTCAGCCCGCTCCAGATGCAGCGCCAGGCTCGCCCGCCCGCCCTCCCACGCTTGCACGAGCGATTTGAGATCCGCGCCGATGGAGTCGTATTGCGAGAGCAGGCTTTGGCCCAGCTCGGCGAAGTCGTCGGATTCTTCGAGCGATTTGGTGGATTCTTCTCGCAGGATCTGCATTTTCGCTTGGAGACTGCGGATGGCGGACGAGAGCGATGTCAACTTGCGGACCTGGTTTCTAAGGCGTTCGCGCTCCGGGTTGAGGGAGGCGCGCTGCGGAGTCTGTGGAACAGCAAATTGTTCCTCTTCTTGAAGAATCAGGTTAACCTTCTCTGCTGATTCCCCTGTGACGACAGCGATGCGCTCCATTTGCTCGACAGCAGTCTTCCAGCGACCAAAGTCATCGCGACCACCATCGGCTTCGAGAGAAAGCAAAGAGCAGAGGAAGACTTTGCGTAGGATAGTGAAGCGGTACTGCCACATCCGAAGTGCTTTCAGACTTTCATTGTCTTCGAATTCGTCAGCGTGGAACCCAACTGTTGCTTCTTGGACATCTTGAGGACCAATCTCATAGATGTCGAGATATTTCTCAAGATCGTCTTCTGTAATAAGATGACGGAGACGAACGCAGCTGTCTTCGATAGCTGGAATGCATTCTGAGAAGGTGCTTCTCAGCACTTTCCGAAGTCGAGCGCATCGTCTCCGCTGACCTTTTTCTTCTAGTCGAGTAATGGGTGGAAGAGGTTGACTAAGTCGGTAGCCTCGGGCCACCAGTTCCACCTCTTGTATCAGCAGCAACCCGGCGGAGGATGAAGAGTTGAATGCTTGAAGATTTGTAACAACAGTAGAAGCAGCTTTGACGGCCTGCTGTCGTAGATAGAGGAGCCACTGCCTTCGGGCATATGCGTATAGCACCGTACCGACCAGAATGAATGTCGCTATGACAAATGAGATACGACCCTTGTGGAAACTATTTGTCCTTCCATCTCTTGACCAGTGTATCAACCAAACAAGAGCAAATGCAGTGGACGCAGTTACCACCGCACCGGCGACACTTGTGGTAACAGCTCGGAACTCCTCTGGATTAACATTAGGGCCGAGGTTCGGTGTCGCCTTCGCCTCGGACGGGCCGTAATGTTCGGTGAGGAGTTGCGATGCGACGAGTAGGTAGCGGAAATGCTCAATGAACTTGGCATTCTCTGTTCGACCCAGTTGCGAGTGTATCGCGCGCTATACATGGTCAGAACTCTTCGTTATATCTCGCATTTTAATATTCCATACCGAACAAGCTTTGTGTATTCTTGCTACAGGACTATCGTTTGGCACCTTCAGTCGCAGCGGTTTCGGTAGATTCTGCCGTATGCGACTCAATCTAGGTGGGCCTTTGGGAGCGAACGACTGTGTCTTCACGGGAGAGGTCGGCTGAGATAATGGTTGTCCTTCCTCTCCCTTGCCTTCGCCTACACTTCGTGTTAACAACTTTGAAAGCGACACGACTGCCCGTATGTGCAGCAGCAGCATGCTTTGGGCTGGGCCATGCGGCCAGAAGAAGTGATTCAAAAAGATCGCGCTCACCTTCGAGGTATTCGGCGAGCGGCGAATCCGCGTCAATAATACTCTCCATGTGCGGAAATTGTTGTCAGAATTCGCCCATGGCGCGTCCCGGTTCTGCACGTTAGTCCGGTTGCCGAGGGTCGACGGCTCTTGGGCGCGAGATAGTATCGACACGCGGAAAAGCTAGATACAAGCTCAGAGCGCTCGGCCTAAGTGGTGGTGGGTTAGATCGATGATATGAACAGGGACCGACGATGCCAAAGCCGTTGTATATGGCGTTTTTGTGAAGTATTTGGTGCTTGAGGCCACGAAAGAGAAGCTTGGGGCGCGTCGGCGCGTTTTCTAGAAGGTAGTCTGTGGCGGTACGGTTGTCCGTGCTCATTTACGATACAAGGTTTGGAAGAGGATCCGGCCGTGTGAAGCCTGATGTTTCTTTCGCCTGACCCCTGCGTCAGTTTCTACCCCAGATTGTCCACCTGATTCGATCACGGTGCACCATTACAAGAGACAAAGTTCTTTGAGGGCAGTGTAGCCACAGCTTTCGTAACGGGTTCTACCATCTCTCACAGTCATCTGCAGTGGAACATTGCCCCTGATATGTCGTGGAGTGCATCGTCGACACATGTTTCAGAGATCTGCAAAGTCATATGCGTTCATTCTATCAGTCTATTGAAAATGTTGCAACCGAATCGCAGCAGCTTAGAAGGGTTGCCAATGTGCGCCAAACAATACACGACCTAGGTGGCAGTCTGCTGCTCAACATAAATCCATCATTTCTAGATCTCGTTCCTCTTTGTGGCACCGTGAACCACTGATAAACTTAAGACGAAATCTTCTCCGGCCTAAAGCCAACCATTGGGACTTTGCTTCTCAGAATCAGGCTGCTACAAACCACGCTCACGCTGCTCAGAGCCATGGCCAAACTTGCCCACACGGGATCCAGAGTTATATGGGTTCCTTTGCTGACAATTGGATATAACACTCCGGCCGCGATGGGCATTGCCATCAAGTTGTAAATAAGTGCCCATCCAAAATTGAACCAAACACGGCGAAAGACCTTTCGACTAAGGTCGATGAGTGTCAACAGAGCCTTCAGATCCGATGAGATGAGAATGAAGTCAGCCGAGGATATTGCAACATCGGAACCCGAACCAATCGCTATTCCAACGTCTGCCATCGTTAAAGCGGGTGAATCGTTGATTCCATCTCCGACCATCGCAACCGTAGCTCGAGGGCGGTTCTTTCGAGGTTGCAGACTCTTCTGAAGCCATTTGATTTTGGCGGCTTTCTGATCGGGCAGCACTCCAGCGATAACATTGCTTTCCGGAATGCCGACTATTCTGCCCACAGCCCGTGCCGTTGTCGGATTGTCTCCAGAAAGCATCCAGACGTCGATGCCGCGCTTCTGGAGAGCTGCAATTGTACTTGGTGCTTCGGGGCGGACAGCATCAGAGATGGCAAACATTGCGTTCAGGGTCCAAGCTGTGCTGCTACGACCGGCCGACGGAGTAGACATCCGAGTCGCAATAAGTGCAACAGATTTGCCTTGCTCTTTCCAATGCTGTAGATTTGACCTCGACGAAGTGCCAATGATGATTTCGTAGCCTGACATCAATTGCTCATTCCCAACCAACACGTCAACATCGACAGAGCTGGCCTTCTCGTCATTTGCCCGAACGTGCCCAATCATTCCTTTTCCAGGCACTTCTTGAACATTTGAAGAGCTAAATGCTTTGGTAGACCGCTGGTTACAGAAATCGACAATCGCTTTGGCGATGGGATGGCTGCTGTTTCCTTCTAGGCTCTTTGCCATTCCGAGAAGCTCTTCGTCTTTGATATCGCCGATGCGCTCGTAGTCAGTCACCACTGGCTCGCCGCCTTGGGTTAGGGTTCCAGTTTTATCGAAGACGATACAATCCAAAGTGCTGGATTCTTGGAATGCCTCACCACCGCCTTTCACCAGGATACCATACTTGGCGGCCAGACCACCGCCGACAAAGAGTGCAGTCGGAGCCGCAAGACCGATTCCACAAGGACAGGCGATAACGAAGACAGCTATCGCGAATCTGAAGGACCACAGAGGCCAGCCACCAGGTTGATTTCCGAGCCATTCTTCGGGCAGAGTCTTCGATTCTCCCAGTCCAAGCCAGACTACCCAAGTAGTTATCGCAACTAGGATGACGAATGGCACGAAATGACTTGTGATTACATCTACCACTCTCTCGACCGGAGCGCGTTTCGTCTGACCTTCGCGGACAATCTTGATGATTTGATCGAGCATCGAAGTGCCAGAAATGCTAGTGAGCTTCAAAGAGACGGGACCACCTTTATTGACTGTGCCGGAGAATGCCTGATCACCAACGCTTTTGTTCACGAGTCTCGATTCACCTGTCAAGCTGGACTCGTCGAATGTCGAGGGGCCAGATACTATGATGCCGTCAAATGGTGGTGAGCTTCCATGTGAAACAAGTACGACATCGCCGACTTCGAGCAGGTCAACAGAGATTCTCTGTCCATCTGTTTCTGCATCTCCGACCAACACAGCTTCAGTAGGCCGTAGCTTGCCCAAAGACGTCACAGCATCGCCAGTCTTAGCCTTGCTGTACGCCTCAATAAAGCGGCCCATCAGCAGGAACATGGTGAGGAAAACGACGGAATCGAAGTAGCTTGCATCCATGGCGGAGGCAGCCATCTCCACGCTGGGAGGCTGCGTCGCCGCAATAGCCAGCTCGGCGATGCTCGAGAAGTACGCGATGGTCGTGCCGAGAGAGATAAGCATGTTCATGCTGCCGAATCGGACGAACCGGCGCCAGATCGGTGTCGGACTGCCCCGCCGCCACATGCTTTGCACCTCCTTGATCGCTCGACGGTGGAAGGTGTCAGCGGCAAAGAAGTAAACCGGAGTGGCGATGATGAAGAGCGCCCATTGTGCGCGCGAGACGTTTCCCGCTCTGACCGGCTTCATGAAAAACTGCCGTGTCGATGAGTCGGCTGGCATGAGGCTCGTGAAGACGACGCCAATGATGAACGCGGGTACTGCGGCGGTGATACAGAGGGCGAGTCGAAAGAGGATACGCCGTCGTTCTCGCGCATGCATCGCTCTGCTCCGGTCTTCGATGGTCGGTGGGTGGTAGATTGAAGGGACAATACGAGTGTCGATGGAGCTAAGAGTTTTCAAAATATGTCGAATAGTGAGCTCAGGTAGTTCTGGCGAATATTTGAGTCGTAGGATAGGCTTTTCCAAGGTAGGAGCCTCCTCGATAACAACTCCATCGCCGTAGATGTCGAAAATAGCAGCTTTGATCCTTGGTGGACAATGGCGACAGTACATACCATCTATTCGAATTGAGACTTTGCGGGCGACTTGTTCTTCTGAACAGGCACCAAATCGGTCTATGCGATCTAGGTTCGCATCAAATCCCGCGTCCTCTATTACGTTTGTAATTTTGTCGACGTTGTCTCTACCCCGGAACAGCACTGCTGCAGTATTCGAAATCAAAGTGACATCTGCTTTATCGACGAACGGTAATGCTTCCACGAGATTGGTGACGGTACCGACGCATGCACTGCAAGTCATTCCCCCGATAGCATACACTGCTTTCCAGAGTTCGCCAGATACCTGAGTGCTTTTAGTCTTGGTCTCCACCACTTCCAGTTGCTCCACGGAAGCGTCAAATCCAGCATCTTCGATGGTTTGGGCGACTTTACTAGCGTTTCCATTACCTTCGAAAGTGACGGATGCGCCATTGGTAAGTAGCGAGACGTTGATAGAATGCACAAACTCTAACTTTTCGACTTCCTGCGTGATACTTGCAACGCATGAGCTACAGGTCATACCAGTGATTGAGAGTTCTGCTCGGTAAATGGTTGGTTTCGATGGCGTTTCGATCGTGACGAAGCTTTCCGATGTAACAGCCTCTTCGTGAAGAGAATCTTCACCGTCATGTTGAGTTGCATGGAAGAGATACCAATCTTTCAAATCCTCCTGTAGCGAATTTCTTGGAGTGGTATCGGCCGAGAATAGCTCCTTCTCATTCAAGTATCCCTCGGCTTCCATTTGACACTCAGGGCAGCACTCTGCGTGCGTTCGCTTCTTATCCATATCCGACGTCTCCGCGCATGGGAAAACTCCATGATCCTGTAACATTGCAGCCTCTCTCACGGCCTGATTGTGTCGCCACGTTTGACGCCAACACTTGACAGCTTTGTCTAGGTCGTCTGCCCACTCGGAACCGTGCTCTTCTACAGGCGTAGTCGACGGGCCTTCACTTGCTGTTTGGTTTTGTTCGAATACACTGTGTATCTCGAATCCTTCGGCCTCAAGTGATTTAACGATGGCTTCCCTTGAGAGCGAGTGGTGATGGCAGATAGACACCGAATGTGAGATGATGGAGATGGAGATACTTTGAGGTTTAGAGGAAAGAGAGTTTAGAGTCTGCTCGATCCGTGTTACACATGAAGGGCAGTGGAGATTTGAAATAAATAAAGTCGTAAGCTGAAGCCAGTGGACATTGTCGCCCCGTTCATTTTGGCGCTTGGTGTCTTTGGTTACGCTGCAGTGCATCTCGTTCATCGTTGCGCAGCTGCGTCAGGTAGAGATGAGTACGGGAAGATTCGGCTCGTGAACGCAAAATCTGGTTACACTTTAAAGGAACTTTTCATTTAGGATGTGCAAAAATAAATAGACAAAGTGTAGGTACGTGGATATTAGGTGGACATTGCTGTTGTTTCGAACAGACAGTACGAGAGTGGACGCAGAAGTAACTCAACCCGAGCTCGGAGATCGTCAGCTGCACTATGTAGCCAACAGGAGCTTAGAAATGATTGAAAAGGTCTAGAAACCTCGTCTGACTCTATCAAATTTTGCATCGCATACGCAAATGTGACTCAGATTTCAAAGAACAGCGAAACACATTTGCTTAAACGACCTGGGCGCACTAATCGCGCAGATATGTGCGTGGCAACATTAGCATGACGATGGAGTAGTCCAAGATTTGTTCGCGAACCTGAGTTAATGCTTTAGACTATCTGATTGCTGTATAACTCTACAACATCAAAGGAAAGATAAAGCGAAAATTTTCTTCCTTGGGATCAAGTAGAGGATCCCAATGTCGAGTTTGTGTGCACTAGCACGACGTTGAACAACGCAAGTTGTTTGATGCGTTCTCAAAATTACGCTTAGAGTACGGAGTACTCCGCACTCTATGCGTAGTTGTTCGTAGCACATCAAAAGGGTCCTCGGCATTACACATAAAACGCAGGTTGTCGGGAAATATGCCGCCAAAAACGGAGGCCATTGCCGCCGCTTTTGGTGGCTCTCTTCCCTCGATCCCAAGCACTACCCCAGCCGCGGTTTCCGCCGAACCAGCTGCTTACCACTCGACGAAAATGCACCCTAGCCTAGTTACCTAGCATACGGTGGTTTATAACCAACTGAACCCCCCTGCTCCGCGCTGGGCATAAGCCCTTATTATTGGCTGTCCTGCGTCATTAGCAGAACAGTAGAATCCGGAAGCAGTGCTTCCAAAAGTAGAGAGTTGGGATCCCGAAAACGACCCCCTCTGGAAAGAGTAACCCTCAAGGTGATAATGACCACCCCTAATGATCTTTTTTGGAGCCATGCCTACTCACATACTCAAGAGACCCGCTTTCGTCGCCTAAAATTTTGCCTATCGTAAGGCATCAATATTCGAATTACAAATTTCAGCTTCCAAGCTCATTAATGTCAGTCCCTGGGTCGCGAGACGCTGTTTGGTTTGTAGAAGTGTGATGTGCCGGGGATATCCTGAATCTCACGATCTCACATATGCAACATCACGCAATGTTGCTTCGCCTCCGAGTTTGTCATGCCATCTTTCGACAAGCATTGGCGGCAGGTGCTGAAGAAAGAATCTCTTTGGCCAGAATTTCTGAGCATCTATCCACAGCTTGACGATTGGCGATCATCATCGCGAAGAGGGGTCGTTCAATATTATTACTGGTAAAGGAGCCAAGCATGAGGCGTTCGAGGCGCTTGAGGATCATACGATGAACAACCTACTGTGGATGGATTTATCATGATCGGCTCTTGTTCTTCAACTTAAGATCTCTCAGCCGTTCTTTCTTTCAATCACCAAATCAAATTCTGAACAACATAATATTCCAGTTGCATCTCTGAAATGGCGATGCCAATTCTCCCAACCTTGACTCTTGTACCAGATCCGTCCTCGAACAACTCCTACTTTTTAGTTGGGCCAGGAGGCACTGTAGTTGCTGAGGTTCGAGCATCGACTGTGGGAGGCCCGTCCACCACCCTCTCAGTTGTTCCCACCGCTCCCCCAGCTGTGCCCGCCCCAAGTGCCCCAGCTACAAGTCTGCAATCTATAATCTTGCCGCTCGCCCACAACAATCCGGCAGCGGAGCTAGTAAACTTTGAACCAAATATGAACAGGGAACCGAATCTAACAAGCATCACCAGAGACCGCATATTCCGCCATTAAGTGATGAATTACAACTCATCAAGTCTCAATTCGAGCTCGCGGAGAAAGAGAAGAAAGATGCCATAGACCAAGCCGTGCAAAATTACAAGCTCGAACAAAAACAACTTGAAGAGGAGAGGCAGCGGATTAAACACGAGGCTGAACTCGAGCACCAGGCCAAACAGGCCGAAGATGAAAAGCGCCGAGAGAGCTTTAAGAAAGAATGGGAAGCCCAGCAGACGAGGAAGAGGCAAAGGGAAGAGGATACGGAGAAAGCAGGAAAGAAAACTTTTAAAGACGAGACGAGGCGTCATATGTTGGCGGCTGGGTTCACGGCTGCAGAGATTGAGGACGCGTTGGAAGGTAAGAGTGATCATTATTGCCACAAGCACCATAAGCCGAAACCTTGCCAGAGCTGCGCGAATGGTATAGATAGCAAGACCACCCAGTCTTACTTTAGGCGACCTCATGTTGCTTGTTGGCTTAATCCCTGACAACAAAGAAAATGTCTTTACTGAAAGAGCAATCGAAAACGAATAATCACCACGTAGTAAGTACTGAAATCTAATATATTCGTTAGCTTGATTTGCTTGTTGTCCTTCTCATGTGTTTCATATGCCGCTGGGTCGAAATCATGGAATAAGCTTGTGACAGTGCTGGAAACCAGTTGTCCATGAGATATCGATGATGACTCTCGTTTGACATTGCATGGGTGAATTGGATCGGGTTGTACCGAGATGTTGTTAGAGTTTGGATTGAGATTTGGATATAGAGGTTCTGCATGCGCCGAAATTTGCCGCTCCGAAGCACTATGTGCTTCACTCTTGTGAAAGTGTTGCAATCGGGAATATCGGGAAGTGGAATCGGACCAAGCCGAAATGGTTCTGGTCGTGAGCTGCTGATAGACACACGATCCCAATGTTTCCTCTGTTGAGAAGTTGGATCAGTAGCGCGAAGCTGTGTGTTGGTGTAGCTGAGAAGATGCCTGTATACTTCCTCCGGAATATTGTCCGTTATGGTGTCAAAAATAAGGACAGGAGAGTATAGATAGACAAAAATGAACTTTTTTAATTAGTACGGCGTGATGCATTGGTATACATCTCGAGGATAGTTGAGCACGTCCAGCTAAGCGCTTGGGCGGCGTGGATAACCATCCGACGCGCTGTCTCTGCAGCCAGACTCCCGCAACCATCTCCCTACCGACTTCAGCACGCTTCATTTGAACCTACATGGCCACCCAAAGCACAACAGCGACCGTTGCAGGAGCGAATAATCAAGGCATTCTTCTCAGATGAATGCCGCGGTAGACATTATCCCACTCGTCCGCAAATGGCTGTGTAACGAGGCTAATGGACGGTGGTTGATGATTGTGGACAATGTTGACGACGAGACAGAGCATATCACTGGCCTCGTTATTGCCACAAAGCGATCATGGAGCGATTATTGTTACTTCACGAAACGCTGATATTGCGCGAAGCCTCGTAGACCGTCAGCAGGACATTATCACCGTCGACACAATGAGTGAAGGCGAGGGCGTTGAGCTTCTACAAAACAAGCTAGGAGGCGGTCCGCGGGATGGTGCGATACAGCTTGTTGAAGCTCTTGACTGCATCTTGCTTGTCATTATCCAAGCGGCAGCTTATATCAACCGGCCTGGATCTCGCACGTCCGTCGCAAAGTACAGTACATTGAAGAGCTTAAAATAGTAGAGAAACAAGTGTGGCTGCTTTATAAGGCAGCCCTAGACATGCGGCGACACGAGAAAGCGTCGCACTCAGTTCTTCTAACGTGGCAGATCTCCTCTGACTATATACACAAGAAGCGGCAGTCGGCAGCATACCTTCTCTCGTTCATTAGTTTCTTCAACCGGCAAGGCATCGCCGAGCTCATGATTCGTCATTACACAGACAATGGTGAAGGGCAAGATGATTCGTCAGAAAGACGCTTAGAAGAGGAGATGTGTCAGCACTTCGCGCATTCTTGCTTATAGGCACGACGGAATACGAAGACGAGTTTGAAAATGCACGGGCTAGTTCAGCTCGCGACACGAATATAGCTTAGGTCAACCGATGCAGAAAGGAAGTGGCAGCAGGTCTTCATACAAGCGATGGCTCAAGAGTTCCCTGATGGCGAGTATGCGAACTGGCCGAAATGTAAGACTCTTTTCCCACACGTCTTACACGTGTTAAGGCAGAAAGGCTCAAAAACGGAAGGACCGAACAGTGGGTTCTGCTTTTGAATAAATAAATGCTGGCTGGTACGCGTGGCAACAAGGGCTCTTTGCGCAGGCGGAAAGCATGGTCACCAAGGCGCTGGAGATCCGAAAGGAGATCTTAGACGCTGATGACTCCAGCACACTTGTTAGTTTAGGCGTCCTCCGCCTAAATCGGAGGCGGATTTCCCGTCGATAAGATTACGCTTAGAGTACGGAGTACTCCGTACTCTATGCGTAGTTGTTCGTAGCACATCAAAAGGGTCCTCGGCATTACAGCCCAAGTCCCGGGATTCTACGTAACCAAACGTAACATCGCTTTACTCCAAATTCATGTCTAAATTGCTTGCTATACAGTGGAGATCCTCCCATCGTATATGTAGATTGCATTAACCCAATTCATCTCGGCTATGGAAGCCTAGGTCTACTTCGTCGAAGCTTTCGCACGTGGGTCTATAGAATGCCTGACGCCAGTAATGCGGGAAAGACAAACAAAGATCAATCACCAAAGTCTTAATGCCATTACTAATCGTATGTGCAGTTTCAATCCCATACGCCTTGAGGGTATCTCGAATTTGGACAAACGGTGCCCCTGCGGTGGCTGTCGGATGACGATGCGCTGAATGCCGCTGGAGCGTTCAACGAATGTCAAACAGGTCGAAAAATGATCTGAAAATCTCCATGGTTCATGCGGCTAACTTCGACCCTCCAGCCTTTTCCAGTGTTCCTAGTCCCATAGGATAGCTCCCAAATGGACTCGCCTTCCTAGGTATTGCCGATTGGGTTGCAAAAGATGACATCGCTTGCGTAGGATTTGATGACGTGTGAGTTGTCGATATTCTCTCCGGCTCGGAGGATTTTTGGGCACCTGGGAGACCTGGGATCGCCTTCATCGTGCTAATTGGGGAGTCTGATGATTCCCGAGGTCTATCTGAGCTTGGTCCGGGCACAGAGGCTGATGGAGGATTGGACGCTAGCTCCACGGTTGACTGCGAGCCGTTCGTCGCTGAAGGATTCGTCGTTGGTATCTGCTTCGCTGGTGTTACCAGGTCGGCTGCCGGTGCTGGACCATGAAGCGTTGTGTATGCTGCGTGAGCGTGAGCTGGATGCTGAGGATTTGCCCATGGATTCTGCTGCAAAAATTGCACATCTGCTATTGCACCGTCTGGGTTTTCTACGGACAGGAAGGAAGTTGGATTGGTGAAGGGAACCGTATTCTTCCGCGTCTGCTGTAATCAGTATTGTTCCATCACTGTTAGAGCGACTTGCACTTACTCCCATCATGGATAAGTCCTGTTCCACTTCGGCAGCAGATAAACCTTTCATAACGGGAACACCCGGGAAGCCGACATGCTTCGCGATACCAGAGAGGATTGACACTTCGAGGTTGCGCGCTCTCTGCTGGTGAATCTGCACTGAGCGTGATGGGTTGTACAGCATAGTGTAGTCACTTGTATCAGCGCCCCAACTCCGTCGATCTTTCTGCAGTGCGAAGTACTCCTTCCAGCACGTCTCGAGGGCTTTATCTTTTATCTCTCGAACTTCTTGGAAGAATTGACTGTGATGTGTGCATCGCTCAGCAACAGTTCGTGTTCTCAACGCTTTCTTCTCAAATTCGAGAAGGACGTTCTCATAATGTACTTTCTCATCAGACCGCTTGTCAATGCATCGCATCTGTGCTAGGTATTCGGGATGGGTAGGGTGATCTCCTTGAAGGAGGTCGAGCTCAGCATTGGTATTGCTGAGTTGTTGCTTCAACCACCTATTGCAATGATTAATTCTCATGAATAACAGAAAAATTATAGCGGAAACTGACTCTCCATGAAAGGAGTTGTAACTGTTCTCAGCGCCACCAAAAACGTCCAGACCAGTTTTCTTCTTGTTATCTGAGGGTGGTTAGCGAGACACAGCAAAGGTCATTATCACACGTACTTTCTTCAAACGAGGGGGTCTCTTCTTCATCCAGGTCTTCTCCATCAGGTTGGTTGCTTTGATCCTGTGCTCCAGTGTCTGATCCATAATTGGGTTCCTCTGTGGCAGCCATGTCGGTCCAACTTCGAGGGACAAGTGCTCCCTTGTCTTTCTTGGAGGCATGATGGCCTTTTCCTTTCTTGCGCCTTCCAACTCGTTTTGTAGGCATGACAGACGATTCATCCATAGGTGTATGTTCTTCAGCGCCTTCCTGTGTTGTCTCGTTCTCGGCTTCGGTTATGACGGCATGATTGTCGTTGTCTTGATCTCGCTCGGAACTCGGCCGCGATGATGGATCGGCGTTATCAACCTGTATCTCAATTCCACCATCTGGATGTTGTTCCACGGATTGACTCCGCTTTGGTGCTACTCTATCGTCGAGGTCGCTAAGACTACTAGGTTCGGAGGAGGCGCGTTTCCGCTTTCTGCTCGGCGAGGTGGCATTCTCAATCGATGCAGTAGCGGTCGTGTCATTTGTATCGGCAGGTTCGGGAGAATCCACGCTCAACATTAATTGTTGTGCAAGCTTGCTTGGCGTTTTCTCTACCTCTTTCTGGCGTTGCGCAGCAAGCTTTTGTGGTGTCTTCTCCAAACGTTCTGTCTCCGCTTCCGAATCAACCTCTTGGTCTAGCGCATGATCTGAGGGTACCATTTCTACATGTGTATGCTCGTCAAGCCCATCGTCAGGGTCACTAAGGCTACTCGATCGATCATCGATGCCATCCAGCCGATCGTCATTCATCTCGACGTCGGCTGTGGAGTTTGACTGTTGCAATGCTTGCTTGTTTTGACTTGTAATGGTTGATATCATCGTTTAGAGGCCTGCGCTGACCTCTGGGTCTAGCCGAGAGGCAGCAAATCGGCTCCGATAGACAAAGTGAGGGCAGTCAGGACAGGGAGGCCGAGAAGTTAGAATCGTTCGCGTATCGACGCCTAACAAAGAGTGTTAGCAAGACAGAATTCTTCCGCTTGATGTTGAAGGCCATGTGAGGCGTTTTTGAAGCCGAGTGTATTACCGTCACAGCGCCCGGATAAGACTCCGATTGATGCGCAACGTACATCTGTGAAGTTTACGTTGGAATTGCAGAATGATTGGGTATAAATGGACTTCTTTCGGTGCAAGAAGACCACTGACGAAGTTTGGGAGAGATGGGAGCTTTATCTCACCGTTTTCCGTGGTGCGTTGGCGACGCTTGAAGAACCGCAGCGCGACGAGCGCGACGAGCTTCCCAGCCCACAGATCTCGCGACAACTTCCCAAGGTGCGACGTATATAGGCCAGATAAAATGATCTGGGCAACAGATATAAGCGTCTCGAGTGTGGAACGTGAGGTAGTATGGTGGTGCTGGTATTGGTGCGCAGAAGGACGAGTTGACTGCCGAGCGCGCAGCGTCACGGTGGGGGGCGGAGGGGTGCGATCTGGGAGAGAAAAACGGTTGGCAGCAAGCTAGTGGAGTAAGGATAGTTTTGAATGGTTGCAATCAAGCTAAATTGAAGTCAGCGCGGTGAAGTCGGGGATTGTGCGTGGAAAGAGGGTGGAGCGGAATCGAAGCAGACGCAGAAGCCAGAAGCAGCCGACCACCGGATGAGGTGTTTGGCGCCTCATTGCCTGGAATCCGGAAAATACTCCGACAATTTTCTTGGTCTTGGCATCGGCTTTTGCTTGGAACTCCTTCATCAGATCAGCTATTCTCCACGGTAGTGCCAGAAGCTCAAATATGGGCAAGTCCAAGAGACGGGACAGCTCTAAACATGTCAATGGCTCCACCTTGGCCGAATCTTTACTTTTCGCAAGGGACACCGAGCTCGATCCCACCTTAGTTTCGTTATTCTCTTCCGCTGTGCGTATTCCGTATGAACTTTAGAAGCTCTTAAGCACTAACAATGGCTAGACGCCTGCCTCGAAGGATCATGCTCCTCTAAAATCAGCTGCCCAAGCGCCTGCTCTACGTGCAAATAGCCTCAATCGAGTGGAACCTCAGCGGCAGCAGGAAGATGAGCTAGTAGGTAGTGAAGAGGACGCTTCAGAGAGCGAGGATGAATCACCTGAAGAGGATCACAATGTTCAGGTAGTTGAGGATGTATCGTTTGAGCTTCGTACCCGGAAACGCAAGCGAAGAGATGAGAATGAAGACTTGGAGGCATTGTATATGCAGCAGCTGGAGAACGAAGAAGCAAAGCAACGAGCCAAGAAAGACTTACAATCTTCAAACAAGCGCAGTAAAATATCAACCATGGAACAATCGAACATCGGCGGCTCTGAGGATGAGGAGGGCGATGAAGACTCGATATCACAGGCAGAGCCAAGTGACGAAGAAGGCGACGATGAACCCTCTGCAGTTCCGGCGCACGAAACCATGAACCAGGGAACTTCTACTCATCTAGAAAAGTCGAACCGAACCATATTTCTCGGAAACGTATCCACTCAAGCCATCACTTCGAAATCGGCCAAAAAGGCACTTGTGAAGCATCTCTCTTCCTTTTTGGATTCCATTCCAAATCAAGGTGCTCCACACAAGGTCGAATCAATCCGATTCAGATCCACTGCTTATGATGTCAAGATACCTAAGAAGGCTGCCTTCGCTAGAAAGGAGCTTATGGATGCAACTACTAAAAGCACAAATGCGTACGTCGTATACACCACTCAAGCAGCAGCGCAAGAGGCAGTGAAGAGTTTAAATAGCACGGTTGTTCTAGAGCGGCATTTACGAGCAGACAGTGTATCACATCCAGCAAAGATTGATCACAGAAGGTGTATCTTCGTCGGTAACCTTGACTTTGTAGATGACGACAGTCAAATCCGCGAAGCAAATGAGGAAGAGAGACGAGGCAAAAACAAGAAAAGGGAGCCAGCTGATGTTGAAGAAGGCTTGTGGCGGCAGTTTGGCACAGTTGGGACCGTTGAGAGCGTTCGAGTAGTACGCGACTCAAAGACAAGGATTGGAAAGGGCTTTGCATATGTTCAATTTACAGACGAGAATGCCGTCGAAGCAGCGCTCTTGTTCAACGATAAGAAGTTCCCGCCACTGTTACCTCGAAAGATCCGAGTCATGCGAGCAAAGGCTATCAAGCGAAATCCCTTGTCGCGACCGTCTTCTCGTTATCAAACACTCAATCGAGGCGTAAAGTCATCGCAAGGACCTGCGAGCAAGCTGCTACGACACGGTGGAGCCACGAACTTGAAGAAAGTTGGTGCCAAGCGGATCCAATCGTCTTCTATTAAACCTCTAGAAGCATTCGTCTTCGAGGGGCAACGCGCAAGCAGCAAGCAAGGCAATAGCGGACTCAAACTAGGTGGCTCAGGGAAGCGAAAAGATAAGGCACGATCTCGGAGCAGCAAACGAGCGGCTGCTTGGAAAGCCACGAAGGGGAAGACGTCGACAAAGTAGGGCGATAGCACTCTATCCTGAGCATGAGGTCATATATTTAAGCTGAGATAATGATGCGAAGGTAGCCGAGCTCCAGCTCTCAGCTTTACACTAGTCCGGTTCGCTACCAGGTATGAATTAGTATTATGATTTGTCGTCTGTCTTCCACCTCGGGTGTCGCCCAAGCGGTAACTGATACTGCAAGTGCAGATATAGACGGAAGTGCTGTGAAGAATTCTGCATTGATATCTACATAGAGTTCATTCTCCAAGTTCAATACAATGGATGTTTTTGCAGCCACGCTTTTAAGTATTTTGGATGACATGATGCTCAACTGCTCTGCCATGTACGTCTGCATCTCCAACAGACGTTCAACGGTGCTATCTAGAAGCTATGAAACCATGAAATGGCGAAGCACACCGTGGAGGACCGGATAAGCTTTGCGGAAATGGGAGCAACTGGACCTGAAAAGGACAATTATTTTCACACGTCGCCGGGGGCAATTTTCTGCACAATCAAGCCCGTCGAAGCACCGCCGCCATTGCAAATGGCCGCACAGCCATACTCACCGTCTTTCAGCTGGTGCAGCAGTGTCACGAGGATCCTGCTGCCGGAGCTGCCAAGGGCGTGACCCAGGGCGATGGCGCCGCCCCGCGGATTGACGTTGTCGACGCCCAGCCCGAGGATCTTGGCATTGGCTTTGATGACGGCCGCGAACGCTTCGTTGAACTCCCAGATCGCGATGTCCTCCTTCTTCAGGCCGGCGCGCTCCAGCACCAGAGGAACGACCTTGGCCGGCGCCACCGGGAAGTCGATTGGGTCGAGCGCTGCGTCGCCGTAGCTCACTATGCGCGCAAGGACTCGGCTCTTGCTGCCGTATTCCTTCGCGAGCTCCTTGCTGCCGAGCACAAGGGCGCTCGCGCCGTCGCTGAGCGGGGACGAGTTTGCTGCGGTGATGGTGGCGTCGGGGCCTTTGGCGAAGGCGGGCTTCAGCGTCGAGACCTTGTCGAGCTTCAGCTTGTTGAACTGCTCGTCCTCCTTCACCACGACGTCGCCCTTCTTTCCCTTGACCGTCACTGGCACAACTTCCTCGTCAAACAGGCCTTTCGCCCACGCCTCCTGGGCGCGCTTGTAGCTAAGGATCGCGTACTCGTCCTGTTCCTGCCGTGAGATGCTGTGCACTTTGGCCGTGTTTTCCGCGCAGTTGCCCATGTGGATCTGGTTGTAGACGTCCCAGAGTCCGTCCACGATGAGGCCATCCGGAAGCTGCTGGTTGCCGAACGCTGGCTGCTGGCTCGCTCGTGGGAGGTAGTAAGGCACGCGCGTCATGTTCTCCATACCACCGGCGATCATGGCATCGGCCTGGCCTAGCTGGATTGCTTGCGCGGCGAACGATACGGATTTTAGTCCTGATGCACACACCTTGTTGATGGTGGTGCATTCTATAGACGTTGGTAGACCGGCGAAGATGGAAGCTTGTCGTGCCGGTGCCTGTCCTATGTTGCCCTGGAGCACTTGGCCCATATACACGTGGTCGAACTTTTCTACTGGAACACCGGATTTCTCGACGGCGGATTTGATGGCCACGGCGCCGAGTTGGGGTGCTGACATAGATGTGAAGGCGCCATTGAACTAAGGGAGATGTGTTAGCAATGGCGACATTCAGCACATCAGGAATGATGTTCTGCCACGTACCACTCCCACCGGTGTCCTTGAGCCGCTCAAAATATATGCGTCTCTGATTTCTTGTTGTTGCCGCCGGGCCGAAGCGAATGATCTGGTCGGAACGGGAACGGACCGTCGCGGTCGCGACAGGGGACGAAGAGAGGAAAATAACTGAGTGGCAGACATGCTGAAATGGCTACAAGGACAGCCCAGGAGAATCGAATAAGAGAAAAGTAAAAGAGAGTTTGGTTAAGTGTAGTTCAAGCTTCATCGCTTAGCTGCGGCTCTGGATTAGTTGATGTTCGACATCACATGTTTCGTGTGGAGGCGAAGGTGGGGGAGCAAGAGAATAATTCGGAAAGGGATGTGAGCTGGGGGCCAAGTACGGTAATTTGGGACGTGAAGCTAAGGTAGGTAAGCTAGAGAAGGAGCAGATGATCAAGGGACGATGGAAGAGCTCTGTTTAATTCAGTGACAGGTAGCTGGCTATGAAGCTCTGTAGGTATGTACCTTATGCTACGATCCGGCAGAACACCAAACATGGAGAACCGAGGAGATGTTGATATAACGAAGGTATCAATAGTTGTCGCCTTCCGTGACCACCTACTTCCCTAAACCATCTGGAAATCAAAGTGTCCACGATCTGTTTTGCCTCGTGGTTTCTTTTCCATCCTTTAATATTAATAAACGCCCAAAGGCTAACCAGATGCCCAGGTGCCCGATGATTGTGGCCACTTGCATGATTGCCGTTGGCTGGACGCCAATGAATTCCCGGGTTTGGTAACTCCCTTACCGACATTCTCCCCAAGCCTGTCAGCACTTGGGCAGCCCAGACACCCGGAGCTGGCAATGTGTGCTTTTTCCAAACACGACCACGTACAGTTTGTGGCCAATGAAGAGTTATGGACGGAGAGCCGGTGGGCTGGAATACTACGCCGCCATCACCACACATCTACTGCCACACGGCGCCCGCCCTACAAGTCCTAGTGACCAGCAAAAGCCGGCCCTAATATGTGCTGGAGTTAAGATGCGACTTGGGAAAAAAACAACACCATCCTCTCTCTGCCTTCCTTGCCGGCTCCACGTCCTTCGAGAGCAATCCACACTTGTCATAGTCGGCAAGTCCGTTTCTAAGCCATCGTTTGGCATCTATATATTGCTGTTAGCCCATCTCGGATATCAAGACTGCTGCTTTGTTGCTCATTTTGCGTATCGGTTTGCGATCCACAAGTCAAAGAATTACCAGGGCCCATCCCCGCTGTTTCGGCGACCCTCAACGCTCGCCTTCCCTTGCTCTGTTCTCTCCGCAGCCGAACCTGCCCCCGCAAAGAAGCTCTGACCGTCTTACCCGCCCGAGCCCTCGAAGCTCCGAAGGTCTGGGATTGATCTCAGTTCGATCGGAGGAGATCTAAATGCGCACATGGCTGCGCGAGACTACCATCCTAGCTGTGCAGTCTGCGGTGGCCCTGGGGAACCCGAGTGTCCACATGAAGGTGCTAGATTGCAGATTTGCATTGATCAGGCCGAAAAGAGATGGATAGAGGGTTGGATTGCAAAGACCCGGTGCGTTAACCGTGCAATTTCTCACCAAAGGCCATATAACTTTCGTGGATCAACGCTTTGATGCTGGATCCCTGCCCATGCCCATCACTACTCCTGACCGCAGTCGTTCGTTGCCTATAAAGAGATCCAATGCTTATATTATCACAGGGAATGGGCGACAAACCACGCAATAAAATACATCACCGAAAACTTCGATCAAAGGCGGGTCGCCCGCTATCGCCTTCACGCCACCTATCTGCAAACGATCCCGCACTACATGGTGTACGCGCAGTACCGTGGGCGGCCACCACTGCACGCGCCCATCCTCGCCACGTTGCACCGGCAGATTGCCGACGCGGACGCCGACCTGCGCCGCGACATCGACGCCGACTGGAAGGCCTGCGTGCTGCGCTACCCGGAGGTGCTGGCCTACTTCTACAGCCTGGTGAACGTGCGGCTGCCGCCGGAAGCGTCGCCGCCGCAGCTCAAGGGGCTCTCGGTGGTCGCGCCCGACGCCGGCGCGCCCCCGCGCCCGCTCGACTTCGCGCCCGCCGTGCGCCCGGACGAGCAGCTGCCGGCGCGCTCGGGCGGCGACGTCAGCGGCGTGGGCGGCGGCGCGGGCAGCGCGCACACGGCGCGGGCGGCGAGCGCGACCGGCCGGCCGGGCGTCGCGCGCGCCGCCAGCACCACGAAGAAGAGCGCGGCGGGCGGCGCCAAGCGCTCCGCCGCGGCGGCCGCGCGCGCCGAGCGCGAGAAGGAGCTCGACCGCGACCTCGCCGCCGACCTGTACCCGCGGGGGGCGGAGCGGCGGCGGAGCGTGGGCGGCGCGCCGGCTGCCGGGCTCGCGGGCTTGGGCGTGCCGCCGCCGCCAGGGTCGGACGCTGGCGGGCGCGAGAGGGAGCGCCGCGCGCGGAGGCGCGATAGCGGCGGGTACTACACCCTCTCGGGCAGGAATGGCGTGCCGCCCGGCGCCCCCATGCCGCCGGGTTTCTGGTAGTTTTGAGCGGTGCGCGGGGTGCGCGCGGTGAGGCGCGAAGGGTGCGGTTGCAGTGGAGTTTGGGGGAATCACAGGATGCTTTGGTTGCGCTTTTTTCTGCTTGTCTGTCTTGCATAGCGTGGCAGCGATTTCATCTCATGAAACATACATGATATGGATATTCATACGGCGTTAATACCCCAGCTGTTTGGACAGCAATTTCTGGTGTTCACGTCGTTCTCTGAGTGTCCGTTTTGGGACTTGGATATCAAATTGGAAGATGCACTGATGGCACGTCGTCAAGAGTATGAACTTCAGTTCAATGAATAATTTTACCGATAGTAATGCTAATCTTTTACACGATGCAATGCTATCTTTTTACGATGCATGTCTGTACCTTTTATACGGATGGTAATGTCTATACGTATCTTTTATATTGGTGACTTCTGACTTCGATCACGGTGGACTCTCACTTTAGGCATTGTTGCTCGAATGTGGGTATAGATTCATGAGTGTTTATCAACACATCACTCTCTTTCTTAAGGCCGGTCTTAAGCCCTCAACGATGTAATTTGCTAGATCGCTAAATAGAGAGCCACTGAAGTCCGTTCCGAATCTCTTTTCATTTGTCGCCATAGCTATGGATATCGTCCAACGTCTAGAAGTATGAGGTATCATAGACACGACCGTGCCGGCCAATACTTTTTGGATTGTTCAACCAATCACCGTGATAACACCGTATCGTCGATTCGTAGTATCAACTTGACAGTCTCAGCCGCGAGCTCGATAGCACTGGTGCTTACCAACAATGGCTGCAGCACATTCTCATCCGCAATATTGCTCTTGACTCCACCGCTCTTGATACTGACGCCCGCGTTCTTCTCGCCTAGTGCATGCCGGTGCCGCAAGTCTGTTACAACTTTGATCGAATTAAGACCGGCATTCTCTGCAAGCGTGGTTGGAATGACCTCCATGGCATCGGCAAACGCTCTCCAGCAGATAGCTTCTGTACCAGTTAGAGATCGTGCTTGCGTAGAGAGTTGCTGTGCGATTTCAATTTCAGGCGCACCACCACCAGCAAGCAAGGCCTTCTTCTTGACCAGACACCGGATCACACACTGTGCGTCGTGCAAGCTGCGTTCCGCCTCATCCAAAATAAGCGAGTTGGCTCCTCGGACGACAATTGAGACTGTTTGTACCGCTGACTTGACACCGGTGACCTTGACGATGCGAGCTCCAGATGTCTGCACCTCCTCTACTAGGTCTGCCGTGCCCAGCTTATCTTCTGTGAAAGAGTCGATGTCCGCGATTGGTTTGCAGCCAGTGCTCTTGCAGATGAACTCTACCTCATCACGCTCAATCTCTTTAACAGCCAGAATGTTTAGCTTGGCAAGGAAATGTAGACTGAGGTCGTTGACTGCGTCTCTTAGGATGCTCTTCTGAATGAACAGCACGTTGCACTTTGCTTTTTTGATCTTCTTCACCATATTGAGCAGATATGTTCGTTCCTCCTTAAGGATCTTGTCCATCTGTCGGTAGTCGTTGACTACAATCTGGTTCTCCATATCCGGTTTTGGAGCGCTGAGCTGGAACTGGATCAGGCCTATGCGCGCCTTCTCCATGCGTGTAGGTCCACCACCGGATTTGATGACTTGCTGCTGAAGAACGAGACCTTCAACCATTTCTGACTCATCGATGGTCCCACCAGGCTTCTTGAGAATACGGATGTTCTTCAGGTCGACGTTGTCAGCCGTCCGCGGGTCAATCACCTTGAGCACCGAATCCACGGCCATAGGAGCCAGTCGTGGTTCCTGTGCCACGATCTTTGACGACAAACTTGTCGATGCAGCCTTGAGCAGTGCTGGTCGATCACTCAGCGACACAGGAATCGCCATGTCGTGAAGCAGATCTACCGCTGCGGCTGCCGCCCTTTGAAACGCCTCAGATATCACGGTCGGATGAATACCCTTCTCCAACAATCGGTCGGCGGCACCTAGTAAACTTCCTGCAATCACAACGACTGAAGTTGTACCATCTCCTGCTTCGATATCCTGTGCGTTTGCCAAATCCACTAGCATTTTAGCTGCGGGATGCATCACGCTCATGCTCTTGAGCATTGTACTGCCGTCATTTGTGATCATAGTTTCTCCTTTTCCTGTCTGAATCATCTTATCCATGCCCCGAGGGCCGAGCGAGGTTCGTATGGCATCTGCTACTGCCTTTGCCGCGACGATGTTGGCCGTCCGGACAGCCTGTGGCTTTCCTTTGTCCTTGAATGCAGCGTTGCCCGCGTTGTTGGAGGCCACTTGGGTTGCCATGTCGAGTGTACTTTAAGTTGAATAGGTGTGCGGAGAGGGAAGAGGGTTGGCTGGATAATTTTTTTTTTAAAAGTTGATGGAGCTCAAGCGTTTGTAAAAGGTTCCGTATAGAGATACGCGTCAAAAGATTGTTCAGGCATCAACTTTTCCACCGTAATGTTGCTTAGTAGCGCCCAGCCAATTAGTGTGTACCCCCTAAAATTAGTGGTCTGTTTAGAGGGCAAAATTAGGGTCGGGGTTCATGCCTGAGCAATACTTTTACCGCGCATCCCCGTATAGGTCGAAGAAATATATTATAAATCTCAATATTTAGAATTCTTGAAACTGGGGATTTCGTACGTTTAAAGGTTTTTCAAGAAATTTTGCAGAATTTGGCAATCTGGAGACTTGAAGCTTAGGGATTTCGAAGAGCTTTCTGTTGCTTCGTCTAGTGCAGTGCACCGTGGCCCAACCCACGTCAAGACTCGAGCCAGATACACTTAAAGGGCGACGAGATCATTCACCATTTGGTTTACGTCGGCTTCCAAATTATGCCACTCTCTACACTGCCAGAGCGCGAGCTGCTCATGGTGGGCATGAGCGCCAAAACGTATCGGATTGGAGCCAGAGTCCGGAAAGAATGCCATGTGCTCCTTGACGACATGGCCATTACGGAACAGAACATGGAAGCTTGCAAAAATGAAGCCGACATCTATCTCATTTTAGGTAGCCACCCTCTTATTGCCAAATGCCTGTCTCTTGTTTCGACAAGGAATTCATCGAGCTGGAGTACTATCCTCATGGCAATCTCAAGCAATATGTTGATGGCCATCGCGCGACCACCACAGAGACAGATTTGAAACGTTGGGCACGTCAAATTATTGAAAGCATCACATATATTCATTCTAAGGGAATAAGGCATTCTGATCTCAGGCTTGACCAGTGGCTAGTAGACGCAGATTTGAATGCCCGGCTCAGTGACTTCAACGCATCCGGATTCGACGATCAACCGGATCTTGGATTGGAAGGAAGGCCGGCACAAGGGCTTGAAAGCCCAAGTCATTACCTTCCTCGAGATCCCGAAGCGGACAATACGGTGGAATCAGACCTATTTGCATTAGGTTCCACGCTTTACGAACTCGTGGTTGGGAAAAGGCCCTATGAAGGCCTTAGCGATGAATCAATCGAGTCATTGTATAAAGAAAGGAAGTTTCCGAGCACTGAGGGCCTTCTTTTCGGGAAAACCATTATAGGCTGCTGGAAAGGGAACTTCGTTTCTGCTACCGACATACTGAGTTACGGGAAAAAATGCTTCTGAATCGGGAAGGATATGGTTGAAGCATGTAAAACCATAGGGAAGCGGGTTGTATTCTCATGCTGGCATGTCCAATTTTCTTCATCCGTAACAGACGACGGGTGAAATGTGAAAGCTAGATACCCACATAGACCTTAATGAAAGCCACTATTCCAAGAGAATGTCAGCGACAGGCTCCAACCCTTCGGTACTCTTGCCTTGTCGCGTGCGCGTTCCTGGTCTCCTTTCATGCCAACGACACCTGCAATGGGACTTCACATCAGACGGGTGAGTTTTGGGAGTACAATAATAATTACTTGGCGATATTTAGTGTCTGGCCTTCGGTTAACGGCATATTCTCGAAATATGTTAGCGAGAGGAGCGAGACAATTTTAGGAAGATCCGTACTAAGCTCTGTATGCCGAACTGGAGTCTCCACCTTGTTCGCCGTGATTATGTCCCGGACGTGGGCCTTTTCTCTTAGTGGATTCAGAATGAACCATCTGATACCTGTGGCAGTTTCGAATACCGCTGGCAGGTTTCTCATCGCACGGATCTGCTGTGTACTCAATCCTATCGCATACTCCGATCTTTGCAACCACCTCTGGAATACAAATACACTGTCCTGTACTCCTTACATGACTGATTTGGAAATTATGGCAATTTTCTAGGATGAAGAAGTTTTGTTTGAAGTTCAGATGAATTAGGCCTTTCAGCCAATAGTCCCTAGGCATACAAGGTCGCGTGTGTGCCGCGGACTTCGAGGCGGTTGCGCTGCGGAATTCCATTTCGTTTCTGGAAGATACTCTATGTGTTTGAATAGCTTTTCATGGTATTAACCATCCGCAGAGTGGCAAAGTGTACCCACAACCTTTTCAAATTTGCGAGAAAGTCTTTTCGGTCTTTGATCAAGTTAAAACGTCGCGGTGGACGTAGAGTAGAGGTGGAGTACGATGCTCTACCTCTATCCTTGTCGCCAAGACTTCGACAGCAGATTGGTTGCCTTTCGATTCCTTCTTTCAAGTAGTGACTTCACTCTAGATTTAAGCCGCGTTCCAATGGTTGCAATGAGAAAGTCTCTTCCATAAATTCTTCGTTTTTGTGGATAATTTCAACTGGAGCCTCAAAACACTTCACTCCTACACAAATGATCAGAAGACCTCCCGTAGCACGACGAGTGCCGCGCAAGATCGGTCAAGACGAAGACGATGTTGCTTCTGGCGACTCGCAAAGTGAAGCCAATGGTCAGAACGATCCTATTTCGCATTCGTTTAAGTCTGCTCTAACATTCCAAAACGATAGGCTGACCCTCGCTACAGAATCTGTCGTTAAACGTCCCGTAATCGCAAATAGGCCTAAAAAGACTTCTGCACTGCGGATGTCATTCGGACCTGGCGCACACGACGACTCCACAGGCGAAGATGAGGGCTCAGCCGTTGTAAAACCACAAAAGAAAAAGCCACTAGGAAGACTGGCAGTTGAACGCCATGCTGAGCGAACGCATTCGTCAGAGGACCGCCCTGGACAGGACCATGATCGGCCAAGCTACAGTAAGGACTATCTCGAAGAACTGAAGCAGTCAACACCTTCCACTCCTCAAAACTTCAGCGATCGGCAGACAAGCGAAGAGGTGGAGCTCGATACCGCTTTGACAAAGGACGGCAATCCTATAATCCTTTCCGAGGCCGAGATTAGGGAGAGGAAAGAGCGCCGCGCGAGGTTGGCTGCGGAACAGAGAGCAGAAGAGTATATTTCGCTAGACGACGACAACCAGTACCTCGACGACGAGAGTGGGCAACTTGTGATTCGGCCAACAGAAAAGTACACAGAAACGAGGCTTGTCCATGAGGACGAAGATATCCTTGAAGGTTTTGAAGACTTCACGGAGGATGGCAAGTTGCATCTCGGCCGTAAGGCAGAGCGTGAGGCAAAGATGAAGAAAAGGAGAGAGATGGAAGAAGCCATTGCTGCAGCTGAGGGTGGAGACGAAGATATGGATGAGGGCAATTCAGAAGCCGAACGAAACGCAGCGTATAATGCTGTTCAAACGCGAAAAGGAACATACGGCTTGCACAAGAAGGAAGAGAACGAGTACAAGAGACCACGAACACCACCGACCATTACACCAGTACCACCGCTTAGTGACGTGACGAGCGAATTGCGTGCAAAAATTGATGCCAAAAGAACGTCAATCGCCGAGAAGAAAACACGCCGAGAAATGCTACAACGCTCAAAGCAGGAGATTGAGGAAAATGAGAAGTGGATCCAAGAACAATTAAATACAGCTGCGGAACAGTATGAGAAGTTGAAGTTAGATGATGGACCGCCTGTCAATGGGAGCGGGACTGGCGAGAGTGTACAGAATAATACTGATGCTAATATGGGGGAAGCGACGGGTACTTAGCATCTTGCATGTGGCACGATTCACTGTGAAATCGCTACTAAACCATAAGGCGGTTCTTGAAAGATACCATGACCGATGTAGAAGAATAAATGCATGAAGATCTTCAAAGCTCAAAGCAATGCTACAAATGCAATTCATACCGTCGTTCTATGCATGCAAACGGCTCGATTCATCCAACGACGGCCTTCATGCTCAAGCTCTCCAAAAACCCGCTGAGGTCCTCCTTTTTAACCTCCACAACGCAATGCTCGAAGCTATCGACTTTGACTCTTGCCCCTGTTTCTTCGATAACCTCTTGGAAAGCATTTCCAAATCTATTCCTGCCCTTGCCCTTCTCCTCCTGCTCTTCTTCGTCATCCTCACTTTCTTCTTCGCTCTCTGTTTCGTCCTCAAAGTCGTCATTCTCCGAATCCCACTCTCCCAACGCTTCCAGCCTCTCTCTCCTTAGCCTCTTCTGTCTCTCACGGTCCAGTTTCCGCTCTTCTTTTCTCTTCTCACGCTCCTTCTTGCGTTCAGCTCTCCTCTTTTCCCTCTCTTTCGCCGCCAGCATGCCAGCACCACCCCCAAGACCAACAACAACATAAACACCCCTCTCCTCGTCCAATCCCGCCATCACGAGCTCGCCACCCTTGCGGCCCTTCCCGCCCTCCATCTCGGCAATCGCCTCAGCCACCCACAGCGCGAGCTTCGTGAGCGCGCCGGGGTGCGTGAACAGCGCGACGTCGGGGCCCTCCTTGACGACGGCTATGCGGAAGGCGCGCAGGTGCCGGATCTGCTTCTTCTCAAGCAGCGACGCGCCCGTGCGCAGGATCGCGCGGTGCAGGTGCTGTGCCGTCGCCAGGTGCGCCGTCAGCACCGCCACCGACCCCAGCGCGTCGTACGCCGTCCAGAAGCGCGTCGTGGCCGCCGCGTCGCGCCGTGCGTCGGCGGACTGCGCCGGCGTCGACTCCGCCGGCGCGTCCGCCTGCGACGGCTGGCTTGTTGAGTTGTGGTGGGTGTGGCTCTGGATACTGGAAAGGGCACCGCTGTTGGAAGACTGACGCGGCTCCAAGTCGCCGACCTCGAGGACGGCGCCGAGCACGACGGCGGCGTCGCCAGCGCTGAGGCACGCCTTCCAGCCCCAGCAGCGGACGAAGCCCCAGGCGTCGCGGGCGGCGGCCGCGCCCGCGAGCGGCGGCACCAGGTCCTCCAGCCCGTACACGGGCGCGAACTTCAGCAGCCGCTCGCGCAGCCCGCGCTTCAGCGCCATGTCCATGTGCGTGTAGCTCTGCCGGCACTGCGCGAGGCTGACTCCCATCTTCGCCAGCAGCTTGTGCAGCCGCCGCCGCCCGCTGTCCGTCCAGATGTGCAGCTTCGCCGACAGGTACGGCGAGTGCAGCATGCTGTCGTACAGCGACCAGTGCCGAATCAGCAGGAAGCGCGGCTCGGGCGACAGCCGGATGGCGTTGTCGGTGGGACTGCGAGCGTGGGTCGGGATCACTCCTGATGCATCGCCCATGTTGCCGTCGCGCGAGAGGTCCTTGGGATCGGTAGGATTGAGCCGGCGTACTTCGTCGCGGAGAACGGCGCGGATTTGCTCGCCGCGGTCGCGACTCCAGCCTGATGAGACGCCTGATGTTGATAGAGGAGAGAGTCCTACGCCCTTAGAGGTTCTGCCTGATAGCTCGAGGCTTGACACTCCGACAATTGCATGCCAGAGGAGTTCATTGTCTTCGCGGCCTAACTCAGACGCGAGACTGTACATTAGCGATGATATTGGCTCAGAATAGGATGTGCCGAGAGAGTAGTATCCCCGAAGTACTGCATCATGCTTTCGTCGTAACTTTAATAGCTCTCGCCTCAATTTTCGTGCGGAAGGCTGCTTTGATGATGGTGAGCCGGGAAGGGTTGTCGAAGGAGGTTTAGAGCGGATCATAGAGGAGTCGCTGGCAGATCCATTAATCAGAAGATCTCGTCTTGCGGGTCTTCTTTCTGGTGTTACGGGTACCGAAGAAGATGAGTTACTCTTTCTTCTTTTCCTAGGTGTTCCCTCGTCCGGATCGTCGCTCTCTGAATCCTCGCCAAAGTCAGGAGAAGATTTGCGCTTTCTTGGAGCTTGACCAGACTCAGGCACTCGGTCATCGTCAATGTCTGGCTCCGAATCTGTCGCGTCAGATTCTTCTTCTGCATCGTTATCGTTGTCGTCACCCAGCTCTGGCATTTCTGCAAGAGCACAATATGCGTCGCGTTCAGCTCCAAGCTCTTCCTCGATATCGCCATCATCAAAAACTATGACGCCGCCTCTTCCAGGTTGATATGCCTGCGTGATCATGCCACGTTCGACACCCTCCATTTTTGATGCTAGCTGACCTTCGAACTCTATCGAAGGCTTAGTAGTCACCCCAAAGACGTTGCTCAGATTCCACGGCCTTCGCGCATCTATGACCCAGATATCAACATCACCCATACCACCGTCTCCGTCTTCATCTACTTCGAGTCCAAGAATAGACTCGAGATCAACAAGGCCGCCTACGCCCAAGCAGACGACCACACCACCACTTCCTCCGTCCGTAGTACGCATGGGCCGCACCAATTCCTCTCCAGCTTTTGCAAGGTCACCATATCCAGATATTGGCTGGATCTTATGCGGGATATAGTCGCGTTTGAAGAGAGAGGTGAGGATTCGGCATGCACAGAGCGCGTCAGGGTCGAGTGAGACAAGCAGCAGAACCGGTGGCGATAGCTGATGGTGCGAACGCAGGAGGTGTATATAAAGATGCGATATCAAACTTCGTGGAAGATACATGGTCACCAAATGTGGGACAAGACAGGTGAAGTACTATCGGACAAACGCGTGGAGGACGCGACGAGGCATGAGGAAGGATAATTAGACTCGTGAACGACAATTGAAACGAGGTGAAGTGAGTAATGCTCGTGTTGAAAGGTAGTGGGCTTGTCGGGAGGGAAAGAGAAAATAATGGGCGTAGAAGCTCTTGTTGTGTGTGTGAGAGAATGGGTGGTGTTTGGACGGACTTGCACACAAAGGCGCCAACGCGCAGAACAACGCGTGACGTCCGCGGTTCAGCTTACGGTACGGTAAGCTCGAGCCAGCCCGAACCTCATTCTCAGCGAACACAGCACAAGTAACTTAGCCATCAACGTGAATAAGTGGCTTTATCGTAATCAAGGTCCTGAAAAGTTGAAATTCGAGCTACGTGCTTTTGCTGAGGGTTCAAAACATTAAGCTACCACAGAACCACTTTCGTCTCTCCATCATTCTATGCCAGGAAAAATCCGTCCAAAGGCAGCGCTCCCATCACCCGTGTTGCCTGTCATAATGTCATGAGAAGACGACTGGCCCTGAATTTGAGAGAATTGGAATACGAAACCAAATCATGTGAGGTTAAGGCTATAGAAATACAAGTCCAAGTTTCGAGAGTCGCAAATGTCGCCAACAGAACGCTCAGGAGCTAGGAAATCCAGAGGTACTCACGCAAGTACTTTTTCATATCACACAGCTCCTCCTTCTTTCTTCCTACGTTCAGCTTCCTTGCGAGCTTTCCAGCCATGATTGGGTCTGATGATATATTTCAACCCAAGCCAAGGCGTATTCACTGGCGAAGGACCGGTATATACGAGCACATCATACAACCACCCTCCGAAAAGACAGCCACAGAAGGGTGCGACCATCGGAATCTATGATCAACTTCAGTATCGTCGGACCGGCGTATGTTCGTTGCTCTTACCCAGAAGTAGTAGCCCCCAGCAGACCAAACCTCATGGCCGTATCCGAGGATATAAGACATCAACCGTGGACCGAAGTCTCGAGCAAGATTAATCGCGTATCCTGTCTCCCAACCGAAACAAGCTCCAAGACCAAAAATGAGGAAGAATAGTGCCAGAGGAAACCAATTACCTCCACCTCGACTTACTCCATTGTTTGTGTCGTCCTTCAGGGCGAAGATGACCAGCATCAAGATCGAGCTCGTTATAAATTCCGAGAAGAACATGCTAGCTTTAGTCATGAAAGCCTGTGGATATGTGCAGAAGATCTGAGCCGTACTATTAGGAGCCGGAGGAACAGTCCTAATTCCATGACCTTCGCGATAGTTGATTCCGTTGACGTAATTGGCTAAAGAGAATGAGTGCGAATACCAACGTTTTCGTAAGGCTCACAAACCATATATGACTCCCGCCGCGGCGAAGCCACCTAGGAACTGGGCGAGGAAGTATATTGGGAACCGAACCCATGGAAGACCGCGGAAAACGCAATTGGCGAGGGTTATCGCAGGATTGAGATAGGCGCCCGAGTCACCAGCAACGTAGACACCGAGCATCACGCCGATTCCCCACCCCCAACTGATGCTTTGGTAAGCTCCGAAGCCGTTTCCGCCTGGATGTAATCAGCATCAAACAACACGCTGACTTACCGGTGTTCGCTGCACTAACCTGGCGCGGAGGTCTCTCCAGTACTCAGAAGCACTTCTGCCACGCTACCATCGCCGAACAGGACCATGATGAATACGCCGAGGAATTCCGCAAAAGGCTCGCGCAGGACTAGTCTGATTCTACTCCAAAAGTAGTCTGAATGGTCCGCGAGGTCATGCTCTTCCTCAATCGGAGCGATAGGATGCAGCCCTAGGCCTCGACGAATGTTCTGATGGCTGGAAGAAGTCTTCTTTTCAAGAGTTTCTTCGGAAACCCGTGATTCATGTTCGGTAGGGGCGGTTTGGGATTTCGATCTCCATGCAGCAACATCACCTTCAATCTGAGGAGGGTTGGAAGCCATTCTTTATACAAAGAAAACTTAATTGAATTATTTAGACAAAATGTAATCGTCCGTAAAGTGAAGAATAGAGCAGGGTTTGGACTCTCGATTTAGGGTAATCATATTCTCACATTTTAAGAAGAGTTGAACGATGCTTCCGAGGGCCAGCGATCAACATCGCGGCTGAATGACGATGACGCACCTATTACTTGGGTACGCATTGTGGTGTTCATGAGCTGCAGACGTAGATCCGTGGGGAATTGCCATATGTCTTAGTATTTAATGTCAAGAGATAACTACCGGAACTTCTCATTCATGGAGGCATGAAGGTCTAGCACTGGTTTGAATTGCTCAGCATTGAACGTGCGATTATCACCGCTCTGCTACGAGATGACTATGTTGTCTGAAATAGTCGTTTCCACGCAGGCGGCATATCGAAAACAGCTCACAACTACATCGTAGATTTGATCGAATTTAAAAGCTACAGGTGAGTTACCCCACAGTCTCCGAAGCGACTGGGCACATTTAGCTCCATAGCGGTGACGTTATACCACCGCGGCATCTGCATCGCCTTCTATCGATGACCAACTAGAGCTAAGTTGCGGGAAGCCGATAGGTGTTGGCGCTTGTGAGTCGCAAAATCCCTGCCCGAGAGAAGCTGCGCTTTCCAGTTCCGAACATTTCTTAGTTATAAATTGAGACTCTCCAATTGATTTCCGCCAAATACATGACCGCTCGTATACTCCAATCAGGGTCATGCATGGCGCATAGGAATTTCTTTGTAACCAGAAGGGGAATATGCACCACCTGTCTAATATTTTGTAAGTAGACAACTCGTCAAACAGTGACTCCTTCTCTTCATCCTTCGAAAACCACATTCATTCTTTCCTGTCACCATGGCCTCCCAAATCGATGGCGAAAAGCGAGGACAGAACTGCTCTCTCTCGCCCGTGAACTTACATAGCGGCTTCGAATTTGGAGAGTTACGCCGTCAACGTGTAGTTTGCGGCTGGAACCATAAGAAAGAAATAGTCGAATCTTGGCGAGACGCTATGGACGCAAAGCAAAAGATGCTGTTCTGGGTCATAATTCCGGCTTCGACCTCCGATAAAGATAGGTCTCCGAACCGTGTAGGACACATCTCCCTCACTTACCAGAAAGACCCACCGGATCTCGAAATGGCCAATCCAGACAGGTCCGTTATGGAGATCTCAAACTTGTTCATCCTGCCAGAATATCGTTCGTTTGGATTTGCACGCAAAGCAATGGCTGCGGTGGAAGAATTGGCTAAAGTCGAACCATATGGTAGCCCAAACTGCAAAGCCCTCACCTTGAACACAGCCAGCAAGCGTTATTGGGATGACGACGGTGTCGAATGGCGAGGATTATGGCTCAAGATGGGCTTGGAGGTACCTGAGCGTGGACGGTCTCTAGAGCAATGGTACGAGAAGATGGGCTACGTGAAATATAAGGAAGAACCTACGTTTGAAGAGACGGCGCTGGATGGGACAACGCTGAAGTGGATAGCATCGTTCTTGAGAAAGAATATATAATCAACTTGATCTATGTATTGAGATATATCCCTAACATACTTCCAAATAGATGATATTAGACTTAATAGTGATGATTCTAACTGGACTGAGAATTGAAGTCGATGACCCAAGAGTCGTAGAACTGCTTCTCAAAATCGAACTAAATCTGAAATACTTTACCTTACTCTACCCAAAATTACTTGACGACAATCTGAGCCAAATTGTTGATCCTACGTTCGGTCTGACAATTATGACTTGGCCGAAGCAGTTATACGGTATCGTAGTAGAGCGTACAGTAATCTGAACCTGCCGAGGCCGAGCCGATGGCGGCGGTTTGGATCCGCATTTAATTAAGGCTGTTTTCAACCACTTCCAATCTCTCACACCACTGCTCTTGATCCCATAAATACGTCAGAAGAAACGAACGTATCCGCTCTGCTGTATGAACACCCCTTTCCAACTGTTCACCAGACGAAGAACTTCGGAGGCAAATTCACGCCGCCTGCAACTCCCAACTGTGATCTGAAGCCGAGTTTCAACATGGTATAAGGGTGACAACCCTGTGCTCTCTAATGGACAAGGGAATCTCGAAGCCTGTGAAAGGAAAAGAGAAGGCAAAGGACAAGCATGAGGGCTCAGAAATAGAAGAGAAAGGAACGTCTTTGGTATCGAAGGTAGTGGCGTCGGCATCTGGACTTGCAAGAGACCTCACTCAGGGCGCGAACGGAGAGTTAGGGTCCATATTGGCATCAAGCTCTGCAATTGGAGGCAAGTCTCAAAGTTCAAATACTCCAGGCGGAAGCTCGGTATGGAGAGATCAAGTTGCTCCATCACCGTTTCGCACAAGGGTCCCGAGTCAGATACCGGGTCCAAGCACTCCAACCGCTTTCCGTAGTTTACAGACCAAGGCCCCTGTTGATCCGCAAATTAACGAATTCCTGTCTGAATCGACATTCGACTCCAAAGGGACTCATGGCGATGGGAATTCGCCATCTACGTGGACTATTCGATTCTTCAACCGAAGGCCGGTAACTAGTAATACCGGATATATCAATGGTTCCAGTAGTCAACCAGATGATTCATTCATCCCTGAGATTCACGACGGTGCTGAAGTCTCACAGTTGCTATCGGACCCGTCATTCTCAACCGATACAGATGTTGTGGATATGAATACGGCGCAGGATTTGACCCAAAATCAAGTGAATGACCTCTTCCCACAAAAATTCACAGACATACAGCGGCACATGGTCGATTACATGAAATCGAATCTACCACCTCCGCCAACGCATGGACCTATACCGTTGGATCACCCAATCAATCGACCAGAATTCAATGTAGAAGACTTCATTGTTGAGAATGGAGAAGAGAGCTACATCGTGAAGGCCGACTTGCGGCTTTACTGGATTGCCGCGTGGAATGACGTTCTTTACGGCTACGCTGATCAGGTGTGGGGAGAAGTTTTACCGGAAGTTGAGACGGCTCGGAAGGAGCTCGAAAATATGCGAGTTGGCGGTAACAATCTCGATGCAAAAGCAGTAGCGAGGCTAAAGATGATTCTCGATCACTGCAGAGGATAAAGCTCACCTGCACCTTACTGTATTACCTAGAGTAATTAGAATTCAAGGATCCCACTGCTATTTAAGGATGTGTGGTGGACAGAGCGTGGCCGTAGAGATGAAATGTACATTTGCGAGCGAATTTTTTCAATTCCTATATTGAATTAGTTATTAAGTTCGCCGAAGTCCAATATAGAGTGTAGTGATATTTGAAACTCACAATATCTTCGAATTCCAAATGTTTCTTAGTTTTGATTTTCACATTTGAAGGTGGAATTGGTGTCAAATACTTCCCAAAGTGGAACGCGTCTGACTTCAACGCGCCGCCCAAAACGTCACAGCTAAAACTTCACTCATCTTCGTCTCTCGAATGGATTACCGGCGCAACATTCCCCGACGGCAGTCAATCAAGCTCAAATTATGTCTGGTAAGCTTATCCATTATCGAATTCTTTCAAAAAGGAATTAAATGCTGATTGAATATCTTACGCAGGTCTAGGATCACATTCTCCAAACGAATCACCGCAGCTGTTCCCAAACCAGTTCAATATGGGTCATGTTTCTGAAGAAGATGACGACTATCAGGATGAAGAAGAGGATGATTATCACCATGACTCTCATACCGAGCCGGACGCTGATGACGGTATGCCAGAGCAACTTGCGACTTCACCGAAATCACCGACGGGCAGCAGAACGAGCGCTGGCAGAAGAGCTTCCCTATTGAACATGATGGATGCGGAAGCTGAAGCGGGGCTCCTTCCAAGAGACAAGCAAAGAAAAACTGCTCTATACGACGCAACATGGGAAAAGTCGATGACCCATGAAGAGGCAAAGCAGATCTACCAGCGCCATAGGCAGGACAATCCGCAAACACCAGGGACCAGTGTTGCCACATCCGTGGATGGATTCAGTCCGATGTTACGAGCAAAGACTGCGTCAACTATCGCGCCTACAGAGACTGACCTGAAACGAGCTGACAGCCTTCGCTCAATGACCAGCACGCAGCGCAATCGTCTTGGAATTGGAGGGTATCAACTACCACAACCAGCCACTCCGATAGAGACAACAAAACCTCTTCAAGATGGTGTTCATACTGGAGGTGATGGTTCAACTCTATCACAAAAGGTAATGCATGATCAGTATCTTCAGGCCGACGCCGCAGCAAGAGAACATGCGAGACATCCAGGTCTCCCGCACGAATTCAAACCTCAACTCCTGGCCGGTGAAGGAATACATGGCGCGGGTGCTGGAGTGGGTCTCGGTTACGGAGCAGACGGATTCGCTGCCAGTGACGATACAGTTACCGAGGAACTGAGGACTATTTACACGAACATTCAAAAAGTTCTCGACATTCGACACAGATACATGTTGCTCTCCCTTCAGGGACCATTCGATAACCCTAAAGACGACCCAAGCTGGCCAATTTACCCTGCTCCCCCTGAACCTGCATGGGACCACGGGAAAGGCACAGCTGGTGCAAACAGCCTCACAAACAGCACGCTTCTCGACAAAGACGGGCAGCCCAAACCAACTAAGAAACCTCAGCGGAAACCTGGTTTTGACATTGGGGAGGACTTCGACATCAACGACTTGATCCCTGTGCCTGAACCCTCCGAAATGACTTACAAACTCGATGATCACGGTGTCTTCCAAGTTTACGAAACCGCGGAATCTATGAAGCTTGGAGAACCCATTGTTAACATTCCTACGATACGTGACTTCTACATGGACTTGGAAATCATTTTGGATGTCTCTTCGGATGGGCCAAGCAAGAGTTTTGCCTTTCGACGCTTACAGTACCTCGAAGGCAAATTCAATCTATACATTCTGCTCAATGAATATCAGGAAATGGCCGACAGCAAGAAAGTACCACATCGTGATTTCTATAACGTTCGTAAAGTGGACACTCACGTTCATCATTCCGCTTGCATGAATCAGAAGCATTTGCTACGGTTCATCAAGAGCAAGATGAAGAAGACTCCAGATGAAATAGTTCTTTATAGAGATGGAAGACACTTGACTCTCGCAGAAGTCTTTGACAGCATCAACTTGACCGCTTATGACCTCAGTATTGACACCCTTGATATGCATGCTCACACCGATACTTTTCATCGTTTCGACAAATTCAATCTCAAGTACAATCCTGTCGGCGAGTCACGATTGCGAACGATCTTCCTTAAGACAGACAATTTCATTCACGGCCGATACTTGGCTGAAATCACCAAAGAAGTTATCTCAGACCTTGAACAGAGCAAGTACCAAATGGTCGAATGGCGAATCTCAATCTACGGTCGTGATATTGATGAATGGCGAAAACTTGCAGCATGGGTAGTCGACAACAAGCTTTTCTCTCACAACGTGCGTTGGCTCATTCAAATTCCTCGCCTTTTCGACGTCTACAAGTCGTCTGGCTTGATGGATGACTTTCAGCAAATCATCAAGAATATATTCCAGCCACTATTCGATGTTACTCAAGATCCATCAAAAGATCCAAAACTCCACATATTCCTTCAAAGAGTAATTGGATTTGACAGTGTCGACGATGAAAGTAAAGTGGAACGGCGCTTCTATCGAAAGTTTCCACTGCCAAAGGATTGGACGACCAACCAAAATCCGCCATACAGTTACTGGATCTACTATCTCTTTGCTAATATTGCTTCGCTCAATGTCTGGCGAAAACAGCGAGGGTTTAATACCTTTCTCCTACGCCCACATTGTGGTGAAGCTGGCGACACCGATCACCTTGCTTGTGCTGTCCTTTGCTGCCATAGCATCAGCCATGGCCTTCTTCTGCGAAAGGTGCCTTTGTTGCAGTACATCTTCTACCTGGAGCAAATTGGCATTGCAATGTCACCTCTCAGCAACAATGCACTTTTCCTAGCATACGAACGAAATCCATTCCTCTCTTACTTTCGACGAGGCTTAAATGTCTCGCTTTCTACAGACGACCCATTGCAATTCGCATTCACCAAGGAACCACTCATCGAAGAATACTCCGTAGCCGCCCAGATCTATAAGCTCAGCGCCGTAGACATGTGCGAGCTTGCTAAGCACTCCGTCGATCAAAGTGGCTTTGAGCATGTTATGAAGCAGCGATGGCTCGGACCGAACTATTATCTCCCAGGCGTCAAGGGCAATGATATGTCTAAATGCAACGTTCCCGATATCCGTGAAGCATTCAGGCACGAAACGCTCATGCAAGAGCATGCAATGTACAAGTTCCCTCACAGCTTTAGTCTCAGACCGATACTAATCTCTCCCAGGATCGAGCGTTACACAGGAACCACGCATTCCGCCCTGTCAACCACCAACCTCGACCCATCCGCATCAGGCCCATCCAACGACCAAGCCGGCTCGCCCACAATCTCCATGCGCACCAACCCGTCCGCGCTCCCCCCCGACTTCACGCACCTGCCCAACCCAGCAATGCCCACCCAAGCCGCGACCTTCCCCGCGCAACCCGCGCGCCCCCACCCAACATCCTTCTCCGCAACCGACATCCCGTCGCTGGCGCCTACCTCGCCTATGCGCCCGCACCACCGCAGCAGCTCGCTAGTCTTCTCGGCGGCGCCCGCGCCGCAGCCCGCCGCTACCGCCGCACTGCCGCCGCTCCTCCAGCGCCGCGAGAGCCTTGTCGACGCTTTCGAGCCGCGCATCTTCCCCGGCGTGGTGTCGCGGCGGCGGCGTAGCAGCGTCGCCGCGAGGCCGGGCAGCGCGGCGCTGGCCGACATGGGTGACGGGTTTGGCCTGGGCGCGGGCGCGGAGCTCGCGCTCGTGGAAGAGCCGGAGGAGGGCGGCCGCGCGAGGGCGGAGGGCGCGTGAGGGTCAGATGGTGCGGTGGCAAGGCCGGAAGGGGAGAAGAGAAGAGGGCGGGTGAGGCGATGGTAAGGGGAAAAGGGAATGATAGATAGGTATGCTAAGCTTCGTTTTTCTACCTAGTCCTTACTAGCAGCTACTTATGGAAATCATGTACACGGAGCGACCAGACTATCACGCCTTTGGGTGTTAATACAATGAACTTGCACGCTTGTCGCTTCTCATGCAACCTTAGTACGTGCGCTTGAACGGCGGTATGCTCTTGCACTCGTTCTCGTCAAGCGTGTGCATGGTGACGGCGCGGTAGCCAATATCGACCTTGGCGTGCGGCTTCTTCTGCCAGGTCAGCGTGTGCTTCATCCAATTTTCGTCGTCGCGATCAGGGTAGTCTTCGCGGGCGTGAGCACCGCGCGACTCCTTGCGGTTGGCGGCAGCTTCGGCGGTTTGGACGCTGAGAGATTGTCAGTGTTAAGGGATTCGTTCAGTGACCTTGCAAAGCACTCACGCGCAAGTCAGCAGGTTTCGCAGCTCTAGGGTCTCGACCAGGTCAGAGTTCCAGATCATGCTTCGATCCTTCGTTCCAACTTGAGAGAACGTTGCATCAACTTCCTTGATCTTCTTGACACCTTCGTCAAGCGATTCTTGTGTTCGGAACACGGAAACATCAGTTTGCATTGTCTTCTGCATCTCATTCCGAATCTCAGCTGTGCTCTTTGGTCCATTCGCAGTCCTGGCATGATCGATAACAGAAATGCTTTCAGCTCCAGCGTCGGCAGCAATATCGGTCTGCTTTTGGCCCGGAGTGAAGTTGTCACGGATCGTGTGCGATACAGCGCGGCCAAAAACGATGAGGTCCAGAAGGGAGTTTGCACCGAGACGGTTGGCGCCATGTACGGAGACGCAAGCTGCCTCGCCACAAGCATACAGACCTGGTACAACCTTGTCTTTGCCGTTCTCGTCAACGGTTATGACTTCGCCAGTGTATCGAGTTGGAATGCCACCCATGTTGTAGTGCACCGTTGGCAAGACTGGAATTGGTTGTTTGCGAACGTCGACGCCAGAGAAGATGGAGGCAGTCTCTGAGATACCTGGAAGACGCTCATGGAGAATCTCTGGCGGGAGATGGCTGAGTTGAAGGTAGATGTGATCTTTCTCTGGGCCAACACCACGACCTTCGCGGATCTCAAGAGTCATCGATCGGGAGACAACGTCGCGAGAAGCCAGATCCTTTGCCGTAGGTGCGTAACGTTCCATGAAACGTTCACCTTCTGAATTCAAAAGATAGCCACCCTCGCCTCTTGAACCTTCTGTTATCAAGCATCCGGCGCCGTAGATACCTGTAGGGTGGAACTGGACGAATTCGAGATCCTGATTCGGAAGACCAGCGCGTGCAACCATAGCCATGCCATCTCCAGTGCAAGTGTGAGCCGATGTGCAGCTAAAGTACGCGCGACCATAGCCGCCAGTTGCAAGGACAGTGTTGAGAGCCTTGAAGCGATGGAGTGTGCCGTCTTCTTGGTTGTACGCGATTACACCCTTACAAACACCATCTTCCATTAGCAGATCAGTCGCGAAGAACTCGATGAAGTATTTAGTGTTGTGCCTCAGTGATTGACCGTACAGAGTGTGTAGGAGCGCATGTCCGGTTCTGTCTGCTGCCGCGCAGCATCTATACGCCTGACCACCCTTTCCGTACTTTTGAGACTGACCACCGAAGGCTCGTTGATAAATACGACCATCCTCTGTTCTTGAGAACGGGCAGCCGTAATTTTCCAACTCAATGACACTCTGAGGAGCTTCTCGAGTCATGTAATGGATGGCATCCTGATCGCCTAGCCAGTCGGAACCCTTGACTGTATCGTACATGTGCCATCTCCAGTCATCCTCGTGCATGCTATATCGGAGGTCAACAATCGCTTCTGGCTTCTGTTTTAAGGTGATCTGACGTACTTCCCGAGCGCGGCATTGATGCCACCCTGCGCAGCCACAGTATGTGATCGAGTGGGGAAAAGCTTCGATATACACGCAGTATTGAAGCCAGCCTCTGCCAGGCCAAAAGCAGCCCTCAAGCCAGAGCCTCCAGCCCCAACAACAATAGCATCATATTCGTGATCTATGACAGGATAGGTTTTGGAGACGTGAGGAGACGCTTCATTTGCGCGGAGGGGTTGGGTGCTGATGATTCGCGCCACTGGCTTGGTGGAGGAGAATTGGCGACATTGGCCTCGAATTGATCTCGAGAACTAATTGATAGCGCGTCTGGTCAGTCTCATAGCTAAAATATCCAGTATCAGTTCGCAGAAATTGATGAAAGGAGCTAGAGGAGCTTAGATAGCAACAAAGACTCCAGGTGCCCGTCTCGCTGGCTTGAAATTGGCGCATCAAACTCACCTGATGAGAAAAGGCATACCGCCGCAGCGCTGGAGATGCCATTGTGCCAGCGTGCAGAAGATTATTGAGGTTGGAAATTGACAGAGAAAGAGAGTGCGTGTATATGGGACCACTTCTGCTCAATGCGAGTCCATGACCGGATTCTCCCGCCCGAGCCGAGGAACCAGCACCTGACTTCAACACCTCATAATAGACGCAACAACATGAGAAGAAGCGCCAATTAGGGAACGACTATCTCGAGGACCCTCAATGATACCGTAAATGCAAAGATAAGCATTGTACAGCTGTGCTGGAGATTGTAATTCATTTGCTTACCATTCCAGAAGCTATGATTGGTTGGATGGGTTCTCACCGTGCCGGCTTAATAGGTCGCATACATGGATGTTCGCTGCGAGAGAATACCATGCAATTCAAGCCATTGGACTTGAATTCAATCTACGATCGAGCACGTACATTCGGCAGCACGCAAATACGAAGGAGTTAATTTCAAATTTGAAAATTTGATGTCCTTGGAACATTCACTAATTGCAGTCATGCTTGGACATCTAGAACGCCAGCCAGCCCTAATTCATGCAGATGTAAAAGACAATCAAGAAGCAACGAGATCCTTCTTGAGGGTACCAAGGAATTGTCGCTTCTCGGCTGGAGTCTGGTAGGCACCGTGGCCGAATTTGGACGAGGTGTCGATCCACTTGAGCTCGACCTTTTCCAGAGCCTTCCTGCTGGTGTGCACGAACATTGACTTACGCAGAGTGATAACTCGCTTCTTGACACCAGGAACAGCACCCTTCAGCAGCAAGAAGTCGTTGCTGACAGGACCATAGCGGACGAAGCCACCCATTGGCGTGATGTTCTTCTTTGAGACGTCGAACTCAGTGGAAGCGTTGCCCTCATCTGTACCCTTTCCAATTCGGTAGATCTTGTGGTTGACGGATGTACGGTGGTGGTAACCCATTTGACCGGCGCGTGCAACAGTCCACTGGACGTGGCTAGGATGCCATGCACCGATACAAGCGACCTTCCTCAAACCCTTGTGCGTCTTGCGTGGCAGCTTCTTGGTACCCCAGCGAGCAGTAACACCGTTGAAACCGTGGCCCTTGGTGACAGCAATGCAGTCAATCATCTCGTCCTGCTCGAAGACGGTGTCGATCTCAATTGGCTGTTCGAACAGACCGTGAGCAAACTCGACTTTCTCAGCCGGAGTACCGCCGTTAACCTGGATTTCCATCAAGTGTGCCTTCTTCTGCTTCAGGGGCGTCTTGCTGATCTGGGTGTGTGCAAGGACACGGACGACCGTGCAGTACTTCTTAATACGCTCGAGTTCACGGGTGATGGATTGGCCGCTGTTCTCCGAGTGCTTCTTCGCATACTTTGTGAAGGCTTTCTTCTTGCTCTTGTACCAGTTCTTGTAGAACCTTCTCTTGATCTCATCGCTCAAGTGCTCGGCCCAGACGGTGGTGAGTGATCGCAGACCGCGGGGAGTTTCAATGTATCCGACAAGACCACTGACTGGCGTTAGAGCGCTGTATTTTAAAAGATATCAAGGTACTCACACTGCGATCAACGGCGGGGTTTCAATAACAGTAACAGCCTCTACGATTTCCTTCTTGTGCAGCTTCGCACCTGGACGGTCAAGGTCACGAACAATGGTGGTCATGCCGGCCTTGTAGCCCATTGCGGCCGTGAGATGCACTGGCTTCTTGGGATCATCTTTCGGGAAGCTCTTAACCTTTCCTCGGTGTCGACTCGCGCGCTTTCGTGCTATGATAAATTGTTAGTTGTGACCGTCGTCTTTTGGATGCAAAATGGTCACGTACGCAGGAAAGCCAGCGAACCATGACGAGGCGCCTCGAATTTGCGGTGAGACACTGGATTAGAGTGTTAGCATCTTCAGTCAATTTAATCATTCTTTTTGGCGGCCTACTTTTTAGTTCTGGCTGTCTCGGGAGGTTGTCGCTGTTTCGCTAATCGTGCTGGATTTTTGGCTGGGTGCGGTTTGAGCGAATGCGAAATTCGGAGTCCGGCGAATGTTTTGGCCGAAATGCTGCTCCTTCGCCTTGCGGCCTCAACCTAATAAGGCAAGCCCAGCCACTGGCAGCCAGAACCTCTTCCACAGCACTGCCCATTGACGTGAACTCGCCTACCTCAGAGCTCCCAGCTTCATCCACAACCCACCAGCTCAAAATAAACTACCCCACCCATTTCGCGCCGTTTCACCTCTCTACTACAAGCTTCTTGCTGCCTTTTCCGCGCTAGGCGCGCTCTATCTCTTCGAATACACGCTCAACGTATCCCTTCACCTTGCTTCCATCGGCACCCCACGTCACCGCCGAGCAGAGACAAGCTTTGCCCAAGCTTCTCTGATTGTTATTGTCATCATCGAGCCGTCTAAATCAAAAATCTTTCGAGCGCCGCGGACCGCGTCATCGCTCGTCGAGGGTCTGTCGGTATGGTAGAAACCGGCGAAGGCCAACCGACAACCTGGAAGTTCACGCAGTGCTTTGGCGACAAAGGAGACGTAGAGGACATCACTGAAGGTATGTTTGGCCTTTGATTCACCATGACATCCAACTTCCCGTCCCAGCCGCGTTGGCTTTCGTCGTTGCAACTCGCTAACCACCTTACTTCAGCCGACATCATCTCCACAGTCGAATTTGATCAGACTGGGAACTATCTAGCCACCGGCGACAAAGGCGGACGAGTAGTGCTATTCGAGCGGAACGATACGGTATGTTATAACCTCTTCCCTTGAGACTCTAAATTACTGCCTGGCTCCGACTAACCATCCATGTAGAAAAAAACATGCGAGTATAAATTCCACACCGAATTTCAGTCCCACGAGCCAGAATTCGATTACCTCAAGTCACTTGAGATAGAAGAGAAGATAAACAAGATCAAGTGGTGCCGAAGACAAAATGCATCTCACTACCTGCTATCCACCAACGATAAAACCATAAAACTGTGGAAGGTTTTTGAGAAGTCCTTGAAAGTCGTAGCCGAGAACAACCTGTCGCACGAACTGACTCCAGGCGGCGGTGTTGCCGGCGGTGGTGGGCCTGTGAGAAATCAAAACATGCACTTCAGGACCGCCTCAGACCTCAAACTTCCCCGACTTACTCATCATGACACCGTTGTGGCGGCTGTGCCCCGAAAGACCTATGCGAATGCCCATGCATACCACATCAACAGCATCTCTGTGAATAGTGATGGCGAGACTTTCATCAGCAGTGACGACCTTCGAATCAATTTGTGGAACCTCAACATTCAGGATCAGAGCTTCAATATTGTGGACATCAAGCCAGCAAATATGGAAGAGCTAACTGAAGTGATAACCGCAGCAGAGTTCCATCCAATCAGCTGCAATTGGTTCATGTACGCCAGCTCCAAAGGCACCATCAAGCTGGCGGACATGCGGGAGAGTGCGCTGTGTGATCAGCACGCAAAACGTAAGTTAGCCTATTGCCTTCGACGTGGTATCTCGCTAACACTTCGAGCAGAGTTCGAGCAGGAAGAGGATCCCCAATCTCGCTCATTCTTTTCCGAAATCATTTCCTCCATCTCTGACGTCCGATTCTCCCATGATGGTCGCTACATTCTCTCTCGTGACTACCTCACCGTCAAGATCTGGGATGTTGCCATGGAGCGGTCACCGATGAAGACAATCCCGATCCATGAGCACCTGAGGCCGAGACTCTGTGACACTTACGAAAACGACAGCATCTTCGACAAGTTTGAGGTCGTCTTCTCTGGCGATGCGAACAACGTCATGACTGGAAGCTACAACAATAACTTCATGATCTATCCTTCGGACCCTACCAAGGACACAGAGGTTGTGCTTCAAGCAGACAAGTCAGCATTCAAGGCCAAGAAGGTGGGAATTCCAACTCCGATGAACTCTACGACAAGTCCCACTGGTTCTGGAGGCAAGAAAGGCAGCTCAAGAGCCGGAAGCCCGGCAGCTGGAGCGGTTGGCCCAGGACAACGCATGCGAAAGGAGACCGATGCGGATCAAATTGATTTCAACAAAAAGATTCTTCATATGAGTTGGCATCCATTTGAGGACAGCATCGCGATTGCAGCCACAAACAACGTAAGTAATACCCTTCTCCGCCTAGTTATTCATTTGCTGACTCAAAAAAGCTCTTTGTTTTCTCTGCATTGTAGACGCGTGACAACTCCCCTCCCTTCCATACGCTGTAACTCTCAACGCTTCTGGCTAAGTGTAGTTGCGGAGATATTCCGATCTCCATAGAGCAGATGTCATTAGGAAGACTTGGTACTAATACATGGTGGAGGTTGAAGGCAGGTGATGGCAGTGGGATAGGCTTCCAACGAGCTGTCCGGCCAGCTTATGATGCTGAGCAAGGATACAGGCACATCTCAGCGTCCGAAATGAAAATAAAAAATTGATATCTACATTTGTGCCCAAATTCGTTCCTGCATCTCGGATAGTGATTCCGCGCATCTCGTGCCTTGATGGTTCGACAAGGTGCGTCTCGCACGGGCCCTGAATGCACGACATCTTCAAGGGGGCAAGTTGATGACACCGTTATCATTTCCAGCTGCTCTCTTGAGTACAGATCAAGCCAATGACCCTCAATGGCCGTTACTTCGGCTCTGCGTTCATTCTGAATCTGGTAGGTGACGTTGCGTGGTCCTCCGAATATCTGCCAGCGCGACTCATGTATGCGTTGTTCAGGATCGTTAAACCAATAGCGAACCGTCTTCGAACGACATGTTTGCATTAAGACCTTCAGCTAAGAATCTTCACTGACTGATAACACTTCTAGTTAGCAATTTTGTACGCTACGTTATGAGGACACAATTTCTTCGTTCGGAACAGCTCATTTGACGTCGTTCTGATTTCGGTAGCATTCTTAGGTCACCAGCCAGAACAACAACCTTCAACCTGCCCATTTCAGCATGGCAGCACTAGCGCCAGTGGGAATTTCCGCTCTGATTTTCGGTGGATGTTGCACGAATGTGTACGCACTGGAATCAATCCTGAAACAAGACCCGGGGAGTGGTCTGCTCATCACGTTAATGCAGTTCATTCTGGTCACGATTGCTGCATACCCATCTCAGCGCGGCGCCAATGGCGAGTTTCTCAGAAAGCCTAGAATACCACTCCAGAAGTGGGCTTTCGGCGCAATTATGTTCTTCTCGGTCAACATGCTCAACAATTGGGCGTTTGCATTCGATATCAGCGTTCCGATTCACATCATTCTGCGGAGTTTCGGGAGTGTCTCAACTATGGCTGCTGGATGGTTGACTGGCAAGCGATATTCAAAATTACAGGTCTTCTCCGTGGCGGTTTTAACTGCGGGTGTTGTAATCTCAGCATGGGCAGATGCGCTTTCAAAGGTAATGCTCGCTGTTTAACGTACTCCCAATCTGAAACAACTGCTGAACTTAATCTCACAGGGCAAGAGTATGGATACAAGTGCCATAGATCTCAGTGATACTCGCTTTGAGTTAGGGCTGCTTATCCTTCTCGTAGCGCAGCTACTCTCTGCATACATGGGCATCTACGTCCAAGATACGTATGCCAAATACGGCAATCATTGGGACGAGAATCTTTTCTACTCTCACCTGTTCAGTCTACCGCTTTTCCTCCCACTTCATGGTACGTTGAGGTCCCAGTACAGCAGACTCCAAGTATCGCCGCCTTTACAAACCCCTCCAGCGGTAGAGGCTATACTACCATCCAGTCTTCGACAACTTCTTAAATATATGCCAAGCTCCCTGATCTACCTCGCCATGAATTCATTTACACAACTGGCATGCATCACCGGCGTCAACCTCCTCGGGGCGTGTTCGTCAGCAGTCACGGTCACCATTGTGCTTAACATTAGAAAACTGGTTAGCTTCATGCTTAGTGTCTGGCTGTTTGGCAACAAATTGAGTGGATTGATGATTGTGGGAGCAACACTCGTGTTTGGAGCCGGAGCGTTGTATGGCTGGGAGACTACAGTACGGACTAAGAGGAGAAAGACGAAATCAGAAGCACAAAGCAATGGTCTTGCGAAAAAGCAGTAGAGCGTATGGTTCACGCCGGTTGGATCCAGATGTTCTGCATCCAAGCGACTAAGTCTTTCATACAAGTAGTGCTGCATAGAGATAGAGAAAGTCTGAAGCTATCGCGTCTCTCATGCCGCCATTTGAATATTTAAGATTACAATTATGTTCTCGACACCATTAAATCTTCGGTGCTCAACATTCTTTCAGATATAATCTATTGGATTAGCATTCCCATGGCTCTCCATCGTGGTTTCATGAAGCAACTGAACACGGCTGCTCGTCAGGATGCTCTCTGATTGGCCAGAGTTGCCGCGTACCAAAGTCAAAGCTCCTTTTGGCTTCCACCTGTCAATAATTATTTTCGAGTCCGACGTCGCGCAATCCTCTCTTCACTTTAGAATCAACTTGTCCTTTCTCTGCCATTAGGTCACAGACTCGTCTTGACCTTCTGTGCCATTGTTCTTGACAACAACTTCCTCGATTTGTTTCAGCCTTCTCCTTACCATCCTCCCTCATGTCCGCACCACCGCCCGGTTCCCTGAGACACAGAGGGAAGAAGAAGCATGGTAATGGGCCTGCGGATGGGCTTACGGCTGTGGATACGGACACATCCATCTCACCCAACTCTGATGAAGAATTTCAGCCTACGAATAAGTCGGAATGGGACTACAGGATTGCCTGCGTGCTCATCACTGCCGTCGCATTCGTCACGCGCTTCTGGAATATAAACCACCCCAATCAAGTCGTATTTGATGAAGTACACTTTGGCAAGGTAAGATCTAATTACAATAAACTGTCTCCAGAAGTTCAACTAACCACCGCGACTAGTTTGCTTCCTACTACCTCCAGCGAACCTACTTCTTCGATGTCCACCCACCTTTTGGCAAGCTTCTGTTCGCCCTCGTGGGCTACCTTGTAGGCTACAAGGGAGAATTTTTGTTCGAAAACATTGGAGATTCCTACATTACCAACAAAGTCCCTTACGTCGCGTACCGGGCTCTACCTGCGACTTTGGGCGCTCTGACCGTTCCTGTCGTCTTCTTGATCATGTGGGACTCTGGTTACTCTTTGCCAGCATGCGTGGCCGCTGCCGGTCTTATCCTCTTCGACAACGCTCACATTGCCCAAACAAGGCTCATACTTCTGGACGCTACTCTCATTCTTTCTATGGCGCTCAGTGTCTTCTGCTACGTCCGCTTCTACAAGCTCCGACACATTCCATTCAGTCGAAAATGGTGGAAGTGGCTACTCTTGACGGGCGTTGCCCTCAGTTGCGTCATCTCCACCAAGTACGTCGGAGTCTTCACGTTTTTGTCCATTGGTGTTCCCGTCATGATCGACCTCTGGGATCTCCTCGACATCAAAAGGCGTCAAGGGGCATTGAGCATAGAGGAATTCACCAAGCATTTCCTGGCCAGGGCTGTAGGCTTGATCATTGTACCTTTCCTGCTTTATCTCTTCTGGTTCCAAGTTCACTTCAGCATTCTTATTCGTTCTGGTCCCGGCGACGACTTCATGACTCCGGAGTTCCAGGAGACACTAAGCGACAATGTCATGACCCAGCAGTCTGTCACCATCCAGTACGGTGATATAATCACCATGAAGCACAAGGAAACCCGTGTCTATCTGCATAGCCATCCTGATAAATATCCACTGCGATATGATGACGGCAGAATCTCTAGCCAAGGACAGCAAGTCACGGGCTATCCGCATAACGACACCAACAACCACTGGCAGATTCTTCCAGGTACAGTAGGCGTTCAACTTGGTAACGTTGTAAAGAATAACGATCCTGTTCGACTCCGGCACATCATAACAGACACCATGCTTTTAACCCACGATGTTGCCTCGCCATACTTTCCAACGAATCAAGAATTTACCACTGTGACTCTTGACGTGGCCGACGGTGAGAGATACAATGATACGCTTTTTAATGTCATCATTGAGCACGGCAAGACCGGACAGGAGTTCAAGACGATGTCGTCTCATTTCAAGCTACTTCACGTCCCCACGCGAGTAGCAATGTGGACGCACACCACGCCGCTCCCTGAGTGGGCTTATAAGCAAGCTGAAATCAACGGAAATAAGAACTCACAGCAAGCGAGCAATATCTGGTATGTGGAGGAAATTCCATCTCTACCAGCCGACAGCGAACGACTGGTTAAAGAACCTCGCAAGATCAAGCACGTCCCATTCTTGAAGAAGTACCTTGAATTGCAAAGAGCGATGTTCTTCCACAACAATGCTCTCACTAGCAGCCATCCATATGCTAGTTTCCCAATCTCCTGGCCGTTCCTCCTTCGGGGAGTGAGCTTCTGGACCGACAACGACACCCGCGAACAAATTTATTTCATTGGAAATCCAGTGGGTTGGTGGATCTCAAGCAGCATCATCGCTGTATTCGCCGGCGTCATAGCAGCCGACCAACTAGCCATGCGCCGTGGACTGGACGCCCTTGATGATCGTAAGTAACCTTACGCTTGCAGTTGGTGATCCGAGCTAACCCGTAGCCAGGAACTCGTAACCGTCTATACAACTCGACAGGTTTCTTCTTCCTCACTTGGGCTGCTCACTACGCACCCTTCTTCCTAATGGGCCGCCAACTCTTCCTTCACCACTACCTGCCCGCACATCTCGCTTCCACTCTAGTTGCCGGCGCGTTGCTTGAGTTCGTCTTCAACGTCGAGCCGCTGCCGATCGAGGAAGTGGACTCGAAGGGCCGGAAAAAGCCTGTGGCGCGCCGACCCGTTCGCGAGAAAGTCGGTACTCAGTCGTTGCTAGGTGCTTGGGCTGCCACGGCTGTCATCTATGCTGCTGTCATCGCCGGCTTCCTCTACTTCGCGCCGCTCACTTACGGCAAGCCCGGATTGTCCGTCGACCAAGTTAATGCCAGGAAGTGGCTCAACTACGACTTGCACTTTGCTAAGTAAGGGACTTTTGGGAACGCTCAGCGGTTTCAAACTATCTCTCCATTTCTGACATCGATGTTCTTTATGAGCGCGACTGGTCAAATTGCTCGCTGCTACCATCGCCGCTGTGGTCGAGCTTTCCAACCTTTGTTAGGAGTTTCGAAGTGCCGTACCTCTTTCTAAAGCCGACAAAGATTTGTTATGCCTATAACTGGATCGAATGCTGACACAAAATTGGGCTTAGGTTGGTTACTGTATGAGTAGAGGGTTCAATATCTTCAAGGTTTACAATCACAGCCCCGGGCATATGGCGTTCAATATCCATTGGGCTGTTAGCCATTAAAATAGAAACTCAATATGTAAAACTCAATCCTCTAGTTAATACTACGTGCCATGAAGACATTTGCCACAGCGGCTGTGACCAGGTTTGTTACGTGACCTGTCAGAAATTCTGAACATTTCTCAACATATTCGATTGCTTGAGGTTTTGGTTATGTATTGATATTGCAGATACGGAAATGGTAGTTGATTCTTCAAACGCCAGAGATATGCCTTCCATATTTCAAAATGCACAAAGTCCCGAGCTTTCTGACGATTGAAGGAATCGTAAGCCTTTTAATCCGGTTTAATAAACTTTGGGTACTACCTACGTGGCAGGGTATCAAGCCGATCTCATGTTTTTGCCCTATCTAAAGACCGCAAACGCCTCGCCTTTGTAGGGTCCCGAAGTAATTCAGCGTGGGTACTCAAGCGCTTTGTTGATTTGTTCATCTTCGAGATTGTTGTCCATCATCGATACGTTCCATGGCCTCGAGCATTACGACCGAATTGCCTCGAATAACCTACTCGTTGTAAGTGTCTGATTCAAGGGAATGAACAGCAGAGTAAAAATAATTACCACCATGCCCAACCGCATTTTCTCTCCACCAGCTCGCTCCTCAACCGCCTCGTCAAGGACAAGATTCAAGAACACCTAAATCCTTTTAGCAATGCATTCCGAGGCGCGTCTAGAAGCCTGTGCACTTACGTCGTAACCGCGTAAAATACCAATGACTTTTCGGCTGCCGTTCAGCTGGACGAAGAGTCTCTTGTCGACATACTGCTCCAATTGTTAGGCTCGCGTGTCTAGACAACGCGACCTATTCTTCCGCACATACCTTTTTGAGCTCCGGTTGAGGTGGAGCCATGTTTCTTGCAAATGGAACACGTGTACGAGAACCTTTGCAAGCCTTTGCGAACTTCGCGAACTTCGTGAACTTTGTGAACATTGAACCTAACGAGCTTTGGAGCATTTTGCGATCTAAATTCTGCCAAGCGCCACCGCCTTCTTTCGACTCTCCGAGCTTATTGCAGCAGCTCGGCTTTGAAAGCCAACCATCATCAGTGTTCAAACTCTCACAACTCCATACTACTTCATCTCGTGTAGCCGATCGCTTTTAAATTATCATCAACAGCCGCTTAACTATCGACGAGAATCCTACACTTCCGCAGCAACCCCAAAAAGCCATCGGCGGCGCGCCTCACTCGCCGCGTACACCAACCATGCCTAGTGCCACAGGGCAGAACTGGGAGAAGTACCAGAAGACCTTCGCGGATGATGAGATAGAAGAAAAGAAGATCACACCACTGTCAGACGAGGACATTCAAGTGCTCAAGACTTATGGCGCTGCCCCCTACGCCGCGGAGCTTAAGAAACTCGAGAAGGAGATCAAGGACAAGCAGACGAGCGTGAACGAGAAGATCGGCGTCAAGGAATCTGATACCGGACTCGCTCCACCGCATCTATGGGATATCGCCGCTGACAGGCAGCGGATGCAAGAGGAGCAGCCGTTGCAAGTTGCACGCTGCACCAAGATCATCGCTGACGAAAAGGATCCCGAAAAGAGCAAGTATGTCATCAACGTGAAGCAGATCGCCAAGTTCGTCGTCAACTTGGGCGAACGAGTGAGTCCAACGGATATCGAGGAGGGCATGAGAGTGGGCGTCGACAGGAACAAGTATCAGATATTGCTGCCGCTGCCGCCGAAGATCGATCCGTCCGTCACAATGATGACGGTCGAGGATAAGCCGGATGTCACTTACGGTGATGTTGGTGGATGCAAAGAGCAGATTGAGAAGCTGCGAGAAGTCGTCGAGATGCCGCTGCTGTCTCCAGAACGCTTCGTCAACCTCGGTATCGACCCTCCGAAAGGTGCTTTGCTTTACGGCCCACCAGGAACCGGCAAGACACTTTGCGCGCGAGCAGTCGCAAACAGAACGGACGCCACATTCATCAGAGTCATCGGCAGCGAACTTGTACAAAAATATGTTGGTGAAGGAGCAAGGATGGTTCGTGAACTTTTTGAAATGGCGCGAACGAAGAAGGCTTGCATCATCTTCTTTGACGAAATAGACGCCATCGGCGGTGCTCGTTTTGATGATGGTGCAGGAGGTGACAACGAAGTGCAAAGAACCATGCTAGAACTCATTACGCAGTTGGACGGTTTCGACTCAAGAGGAAACATCAAGGTCATGTTTGCAACAAACAGACCCTCAACACTTGATCCAGCTCTGATGAGGCCTGGACGTATCGACCGAAAGATAGAATTCTCTCTGCCAGATATGGAAGGACGCGCAAATATTCTTCGAATCCACGCCAAGAGCATGTCTGTGGAACGAGATATTAGATGGGAACTCATCTCACGTCTCTGCCCGAACGCAACTGGTGCAGAACTAAGAAGTGTCGCCACAGAAGCAGGCATGTTCGCAATCCGGGCCCGGAGAAAGGTTGCAACAGAGAAGGATTTCTTGGCTGCCGTTGACAAGGTGATTAAGGGCAACTTGAAGTTCAACTCCACGGCAACTTATATGCAGTACAATTAAAGCGTCGACTTCGTCATTGGCATAGCAAACATGGAGTGCGGCGCACCTTTGGGTCCTGTAAGGAGTAATTACATAGTACTTAGTCTGGTTTTGAGATAGATTCGAGATCAGGCTGTAAGATATTGAAGCAGTTCTATCAAGGATATTGCTATGTCTCAAGCCGTTGCTTTTCATGATCCTGAAAATGTAGCTTTTCCCTTTGACTATTCGAGTCGGGTATTATGAACGCCAGTCCAATGCAATCATGTTCCGCTTGCGAATCAAGTACGTCAATTGTGCTGTACAATTGCAGGTTTATAGCAATCTTAGTCGATGTCCTCCTTTTTGGCTCTTCTCTTCTCATTCCGTCGCCTCCTCTTCTCCTCGCGTTCTTTCTCCTCCTGCTCAGTACGCAGCCTAATCTTCGTCTCCAAATCCATGGCATCGTCTCTCCTCTCTTCCTCTCTCTTCCTTTTCAGCCAGCGCAACCGTTCCCTAACCTCCACCAATGTAGCCACCCTAACTTCGCCAGTCTCGCCCATCGCAACCAGGTGCTGCTTGCTGTTGTAGTGGTCGACGAGCTGCAAGTTGTCCTTGAAAGTCAAGTCGCAAGCCTCGCAGTAGAAGCCAGCGCCGCGTCCTCTCTTGCCGACGGCGGCGCCCGCCGGCACCAGCGAGATCTTGCCGACCTGCGAGCCGACATCGAGTCGCTGCTTGCGCGCCTCCGTCTGCCGTGCGTCCGGCGGCGTCACCGCCCGCCGATAGTACTTCTTGCCCGCGAGCTTAGCTTCGTACCGAGCTTTGCCTTCTTCGCGCCGCTGAGACTCCGCCTCCTTTGCCCGCTGCTCGTACTCCTCCTTGTCCCACGTGCGGCGGAAGGACGTGTCGCTGGTCTTGCTCCCGTAGGCATTCTTTTTCTCCGACATGATGTAGATCGTCTTGACGAGCTTGTGAGTACTTCGCGTTTGATAGAGAAAAATGGCAAGGGTGGCGGTCGAGAATGAGGTCACGGGCTGGCTTTGGCCAGTGAAGACAGTGTTCCTAAGGGAGGAGAATAGCTTCCCAGCACAGGATCAAGTTTAGTTTCGTCTTGTGAGTCATATGAAACTCGAATACTCATAGAAAAAGCACCGATATGATCATCTTTGACTCAGTTAGTTCATCCGTATTTGAGGTGCAGTGCAGAAGTCGTTCCTGATTGGCCACATCTTCTAGCGAAATATTCCTCCACAGAACCCCATAAATCTCTCGCGAGCCTTGACCGACAAAACTTCCAAAAAATATCCATCACCAATACCGACCCCAGGCTCGCTCGAACCTCCTCAAACCCCCTCAAACCCTAATCTTCGAGCCTCAAAACACATAATCTTCATTTCGAGCGAGCTCAAAACTCTTCCACAATGGTAAGCACCCCTATGTAGTCGGAATCGAACACTGCAGCACACGACATCTCCTGGAGCCATCAACCAATAGCTTCTCGCCATAAAAGCAGCTCAAATCCGCATCTCCCACCCACCCGACAGCCCTAGCACCGCAAAACTAACACAACGCGCACAGGTCCTCGCAGTAGACCTCCTCAACCCGTCAGCGGCGGCGGAAGCGCGCAAGCACAAGCTCAAGACGCTGGTGCCGGGCCCGCGCTCCTTCTTCATGGACGTCAAGTGCCCGGGCTGCTTCACGATCACGACGGTGTTCAGCCACGCGCAGACGGTGGTCGTCTGCGCCGGCTGCTCGCAGGTGCTGTGCCAGCCCACCGGCGGCAAGGCCCGCCTCACAGAGGGCTGCAGCTTCCGCCGGAAGTGAGGAGGCGCGCCGAGAGCATGGAGAGGCGGACGCGGAGTGGGACGGGTTGCGATACATTCGGTGGGCGTTTTTGCGTTGCGCGAAGGGCACCTTGCGTGTGCCTGGCTCGCCCCGACACCCTTTTTGTGTCGCGGGCCTGCGCTTGTTGGGATTGCACTGCGATGCGGATAGAAGAAGGATCCCAGCTTCTCGTTATAGAGTCGCTTTCTACTAAAAGTGGGAGTTTCCGGATATCCAGCATTGCTTATGGCGTTTGAATGGATGGGACTGAGGTCAATGCTATATAGCACTATTCGATTCAATGGACAACGTTGCAATTGGACACTTCAATGAACTTTTCAGTCTTCGTTTTGATTACAACAAATTTACGTCTCAGACAAGTGGGTTACAGGATAGATTGAGTGATTCTTATTGCTTGTACTATTCCACCGCAGACTCTCACCTTACCCTCTTGGCAAGACGGCATTCAAACCCGATGCATGACAAGTCTACATCATCGTTTACACTAATCCGTACTAGGGATATTCTGTGAAAGGCCCGATACGTGAAAACTGAGGCTACAAAGAGCAGAAATCATATTAACACACCTACAACGGCAGAACCCAGTCCCTCTGGCCATTGCAAATCGCGAATGGCCAGGCTCAGTAAACGCCACGTAAATGCCATGCCGGTCCCGTATAATCAAGCTCCGTTGAAACGCCTTCACGCTCTATATCAAATTAGTTTCAAACGTTCCAGAATGTAGAAAGCAAAGTGCTTATAGTGTAGAATGCGTACCGATGCCAGGTCGAAAAACTGCTTTCTCACTCCCCATTTTGATGACCCTTGTACCTGGCCTGAATATTCTTGATCTGCTCGTTGATATCCATAGTCTGGCCCATGGGGGCCTTAACCGAGCGGCCCACCTCATCCGCATCGGGAGCCTGGACGACGACAGCCGCTCTCTTGCGGCGGGCCTGCTCCTCCTCGGAGATGGGCTCACCGGTAACGGGGTCGAAGATGTCGTCCCGGTGCGACGCCAGGCGCTTGAGGTTGGTCGCGACATCCACGGCGTGCAGGTTGGTGGTCGAGAAGCGCGCGTCGGCCTTCGCCTTCTGCTCGCGCCACCGCGGGTCCTGCAGCTCGATCCGGATGTGCGCCTCGAACTCGTCCGCCGCGATCTGCTGCCCGCAGTTCGGGCACGGCACCGTCGCCATCTGCGCGCCGCGGCGCCGCGCCCGCTCGCGTGGTGGGCCCGCCGCTGCGGCCGCTTCGGGAGGCTGTGGCGATGGCGAGAAGCCCGGCGCGCCAAGGTGCGGTGCTGCGACCAGCGGTGGGATGTGCACTTGGACTGGTGTGTGGACCGGAGCCGTGACGGGTTGTGGAATGTGGACTGGGAGTGCCGGCTGAATGGGTGGCGGGGGCGTAGCATACTGGCTGTCGAATTCGGTTCCCGGCACTGTTTCTTCGATTCGCATGTTCGAGCCTATAACGGTCAGAGCGGCCTTCTGCTCGAGTGAAAGGGCCTGCAATTCGCCAATGGACGTAGGTGCCGGTAGATGTGACAGATCTTCTCCTTCGTTGAAGACGACAACTTCGGCAACGTAGAAGTCCTGCCAGTCGATTTGCGCGAATGCAACCTTGTCCGCCTCTTCTTTCTCTTCCTTCTTCTGCTTTTCCTTCTCCTGGTATTTGACCCACTCGGCGCGCTTCTTTGCCTTTTCCATGAAAGAAAACTTGTCCTTGACTATCTCTTCCAGCTCAGCCATGCGCTCCTGCTGGCGTATGCCGCCATTCTGCGTGCGTGCCGAGCGCAGGTCGGAGTACTGATCGACAAGACGGTTAAAGTATTGGTTGTAGCTGTGGGTTGAGCGGAGAAAGTCGAACTGCGGATTGCCAGCTTCTCGCTGCGACAGACTCATAAGAAAGCCACGGCCGTGAATGGCCACGAATTCTGCAGTCTTGTGCACAACGTCCAAGTCCTGGGCACTTATGGGAGGCATACGCGCCGAGAACTCAAAGTCCGGCGGTTGCTCCAAACCCTGCGGCTTCTCCGGTGCCTTCTTCGCGATGGCCTTTCCCGCATCGTCAAGACTACGGCCAGCCTTGTGCTCCTCAATACGCCACAGGTAGTAGGCATTGTATGGGTCGTGTGAGAAGAGGAATGAGAAGCGTGGCCTATCGCCATGGTCGGTTTTGATCTTGTCTTCGAATCTTTTGCCGTTCCGCACAACCGGGCCCACGGTCTTTTCTATGATCTGGCGCGTCTGTGGAGGCGGCACAACGATGCCTTCGGGGATCTTGAAGTCGAGCGCGTCGGCGTCAGGTGTGGCCACACCGTTCAGGCCCGGCGACTCCGTGAGCGCCATCCTGGACGATGTGAAAGCGGATCGCGATCGTGACTTCGTGCAAGTGCTGCTGCTTCCGAAACGAACAGGCCCAAGTGCTAATTGAGGCTGCTTGATTGCCGGACTGTGAGCAGGGCGAGAAGAGGAGAAAGGGCTGAACAGGCAGGGTGTGCGAAGAAGATGGGGGATGATCAGAAGCGTGAGAGGGCGAAGCTGAATTTCTCGAATTGTCTTGATATTTGCCTTGTGTGGCGTAAGGCCGCAATGAGTGGCTACTCTAGTGGCTCCGCGTCCCTTTTTGCTTTTTCGGTTGCGCGAGTCGCGCTGATGTGGCCTCAATCGTCCTTCCAGCTTGACTGCCGTACCTTAACGTGCCCAAAATACGAAGAGCCTTACCCATCTTCCAATCCTCCCATCTCCAGTGCCATTTCCCCTCTTCTTCATGACGTTGGAGTAGTTGCTTCTTCTCCTTTCGTCCCTTCTCTACGCTCATTCATTTATTCCTTATTCCCATCTTCCCTTCAATTCGCAGCCTCGGGCGACACCTGCATAGGGGCTTGTGACAAGCGCAACATCGACTTCCTATCGGCGCAATGGCGAGACAAGGAGCCTATCTCGATGAAAAGCAGTCCGTGAAGCCGAGTAGATCACCTGCTCGCTCCTCCAAACCCAATGGACGGACTGCGGCTGAAAAGCAGAAGCCCGTGGGCTTCACTTCCGAAGGAGTTGGAGACAATGACATCTTTAAGATGCCTGGCTCGGATTGGCAGCTGCTGGCCATCATCACATTCGTTGGAGCTATTGTTCGATTGTTCAGGATATACCAGCCGAGCAGCGTCGTCTTCGATGAAGTTCACTTTGGTGGCTTTGCTTCAAAGTACATCAAGGGCAAATTCTTCATGGACGTCCATCCTCCGCTAGCAAAACTTCTGATTACACTTGCTGGATGGCTGGCGGGCTTTGACGGCGAATTCGACTTCAAGGATATCGGGAAAGATTACCTCGAACCTGGTGTACCATACGTCGCCATGCGCCTACTACCCGCCATCATGGGAGTCCTCACAATACCAATCATGTACCTGACGCTGAAAGTGTCTGGATGCAAGTCGACAACGGCCGCACTTGGTGCTGGCCTGCTCATATTTGGTAAGTTATTCGTTAAGCGCTTTATAGATGAAACTAATGATCTCGGCAGAAAATGGCCTTATAACCCAATCCCGATTGATCCTCCTTGATTCTCCTCTCGTTATCTTCACTGCCTTAACCGCTCTTTCCTGGACCGCGTTCACGAACCAACACGAACAAGGACCCTCAAAAGCCTTCAAGCCGTTATGGTGGTTCTGGCTTGTTGCAACTGGTCTTGGCCTCGGAGCCACGGTCAGTGTAAAATGGGTTGGACTCTTCACAATCGCATGGGTTGGCTCCTTGACCCTAGTACAACTTTGGGTTCTTCTTGGCGATTCAAAGACCGTTACTCCTCGACTTTATGTCAAGCACTTCCTCGCTCGCGCTTTTTGCTTGATTGGCGTTCCGATTGCCTTCTACATGCTCATGTTCGCGATCCACTTCGTTTGCCTCGTCAATCCTGGCGAAGGTGATGGCTTCATGTCATCCGAATTTCAGGCTACCTTGAACTCAAAAGCGATGCAGGACGTGCCTGTTGACGTCGCTTTCGGCAGCCGTGTTTCAATTCGCCACCACAACACGCAAGGAGGTTATCTTCATTCGCACAATCATATGTACCCGACCGGCAGCAAACAACAGCAGATCACATTGTATCCGCATAAAGATGAGAATAATGTCTGGCTTCTAGAGAATCAAACGCAGCCCTCAATACCGCCAACGAAAGAAGGTGAAAACGCTACCTTCATAGATGGGCCTTTTGCCTGGGATACTTTGAAGCCCTCGCTCATCAAAGATGGCGATATCCTCCGTATCTATCATACCATGACTAGTCGTCGTTTGCACTCGCATGATCAGCGTCCACCGGTTACAGAAGCAGATTGGCAACAAGAAGTTTCGGCATACGGTTACGAAGGATTCGAAGGTGATGCCAACGACTACTTCCGCGTTGAGATTGTGAAGTCACTGTCAGATGGTGCACGCGCGAAGGAGTATCTTCGAACGATCGAAACGAAGTTCAAGCTTGTTCACATCATGACGGGTTGCGTACTCTTCTCCCATAAGGTAAAACTTCCAGATTGGGGATTCGAACAGCAAGAAGTCACTTGTGCCAAAGGTGGTACTCTCCCCAACAGTGTGTGGTACATCGAAGGCAATGAACATCCCATGATCGGTGCGGATGCCGAGAAGGTCAACTACAAAAGACCAGGATTCTTCGGCAAGTTTTGGGAGCTTCAGAAAGTCATGTGGACCACTAATGCTGGGCTTGTCGAGTCGCACGCATGGGATTCGAGACCCCCTTCGTGGCCTGTACTGCGTCGCGGTATCAACTTCTGGGGCAAAGACCATCACCAAATCTACCTCCTCGGTAATCCCATCATTTGGTGGTCTTCAACTGCTGCTATTGGCCTTTATATTCTCATCAAGGGATTGGCTGTGTTGAGGTGGCAACGCAGCTGCGATGACTATACCTATCTTCCATTCAGAAGATTCGACTATGAAGTTGGCACCTCTGTGCTTGGCTGGGCTCTCCATTACTTCCCATTCTATCTGATGGCCCGTCAGCTGTTCCTCCAGTATGTAACTTCATTAAAAATTCTCACTGAAACCTACTGACATGCGATAGTCACTACTTCCCGGCTTTGTACTTCGCTATCATTGCCTTGTGCCAGATCTACGACTTCATCTTTTCACGCTTTGAGGTTCTAGGTCTTCCACAGCGTCCCGCAATTGGCAAGACTGCCGGCATTTTATTCCTTGGCGCGTCGATATTTGCTTTTACCCTTTACGCACCATTGGTCTATGGCAACGAATGGACACAAGCCGAATGCAAACGCGTGAAGCTCTTCGAGACTTGGGACTGGGACTGCAATACTTTCCACACGAGCTACGACCAGTACAAGCTCCATGTCCCTAGTGTGGATACCAGCATTCCCGTATCGTCGGCAGCTCCAGTCGTACCACCTGTAGAGGAAGCGAACGTAACACCCAATAAGGCCGCACCAGTCAATGTTGGGGAAGGACGCGTCATCCACCGTGAAGAGAAGGTTGAGTACCATGACGAGCACGGCAACGTTCTAAACGAGGAACAAGTCAACAAGCTCCGAGGCAAGGTCTCATTCCAGACACGCTACGAAACCCGCACGCGCATCATCGATGCCGCCGGCAACGAGCTCTATGAAGGACCGGCAGAATCAGTGCCCGTACACCTTTTGAACCAGGCGCCGCCGCATCCCGATGTTGAGGGAAGGAATCCCGAGACCAAGGGCAAGGGCGCGCCAGGAGACGGCGAGGGAAGTGGAAAACCTGCCACCAATGAGGCCATTGTCGATGGTGACGAAAAGGAGAAGAGCGCTCAGGCCGAGGGAAAGAAACCCAAGCCTGCGAGTGAGCAGGGCGCAGAGGCTACCAAAAAGGAGCTGTAACTTTAACGGTCGCAACTATCGGCACGGTGTTATCTCTCTCCTCCCGCAGAAACGATCAAAAATGTAAGAGTAATCTATGGAAAGATTGAGCGAGCTAGGCGTCGCTGGTACACAGCGGAGAGGAGAATCTTTCTACAGCGTTATAATTCTTAAGCATGAATCTTCGGTTTTGTGTGTCATGGGAATGGGTCTTTTTATATAAACATGGGACTGGTTGTCCTGCTACTACCGCTCAATCTAACGTTCCCGAGAACTATTTGCTCTTACAGATAGGCATAAAGTCATAGCTAGCATGCATTTCGTAGATTCCATAACTTCAGTCAACCTGTCTCTGTGCATTTATCGTATGGTTCGTTGCCTTGTTGCCCGCCGTTGGTCGAGTTTGACGTAACGAAAGGCTCCAGACCAAAACATCTTCGAAGCTTTTCCGTTAATGCCGAAAGCCATCATTCCGAAACCCCTACACCTCTCAATTCTTAAAACTTGCCATGTCAATATCCCTATCCATATCTTCCCTAATGGCAGCAGTGAAAGGAGACACAGCATTCCAAGCACGATCACTAGTACGTCTTCCGTACTCCAATGCGACAGCTCACCAAGGTGCTGGCCATCGCCACATGTTCTAGTCCGCACGTCTTCAACGCCGCAATCCTGCTGCCTAATCCGCACGTTTTGGTTGTAAGGATGATGGAAACGAAGCTAACTGGCGGTGCGCAGTATCGCTCCCTCCTTCGACAGGCAAATCAATTCGCCGCATATAATTTCCGCGAGTATGCGAAGAGGAGGACAAAGGATGCCTTCCGGGAACATCAGAAGGAGAGCGATGAGAGGAGAATACAGGAGTTTCTTCAGAAGGGTTTGAAAGAGCTACAGGTTATGAAGGTGCGTGAAATGCGCTTCTGCCGACCGTAAAGACCGTGAAGTGGCTTGGAAACCACAATTGCGCGGAAGCTGAAAAGGATAACTAACGAAAGCTGTGTAGAGACAATCAGTCATTAGCCAATTCTATCAGCTGGATCGATTAGTCGTGGAAGGTGGGAATGCAGGCAAACAATCAGGGAGAGAAGGTGGAATAGTTAGACAGAGGGATCGTGGGTGAGTGCAAGCTGCGGTTCAAACTAATGTTCATCCCTGGGTCGAGAGATGCTGTAGAGAAGTGGAAGAAGAAGAAAGAGGAGAAGAGATGATTGAACTATCTAGTGGTCTTCGGCCTTTCATATACTCATTACAGTGTTGTAGGCCTTGAACTTATTGTTTACCACTAGACCAAAATACGGGACTCCGTACTCAGTCATAGTATTTGGCGGTTTATATTCAACAGAACTGACAGAGGCACTCTGTCACACGTGCAGAAACACGATATCTGCACTTCACGAAGCTTCAACTGCGTTCAGTAATAATCGTTCAGCTTTATTGGGTTTCGCATCCACCGTGTGATTCCGTTGAAGTACAAATCATGTACAATGAGAAACTTTGCACTCGAAGGCTAGTGTCTCGGGCGAAGAAATCTAATAAGGTGAGTGGTCTGAACCGTCTTCAATTTCTCACCTCAAGAACTACGGTTCTCATCTCATGAACTATGGTTCTTCCCTCACGAATTGTGGCTCTCACCCCATGGACTATGGCTCACATCTCCAGTCATCCTTCAATGCCGAAATAGTTATATAAGAATGAATTCGCTACATCTCTCGCTCAATCCTACCGTGACAACTGCTACTCCTCCAATAATACGACAAAAATGATCTCCGCTCGTCGTCAACTCATCTATTGGCTCATCGCAGTCTCCAGCGCTGAAGCCCATTACCTTCTTATGCAACAGCCATGGGCTTGGCGTATACATATGTACCTCGAAACTATCGTGGCGATATCTTTTCGCACACTGATCCACCATATGTATCGACACGCCTTCGACATTCATAGGCCGCTCAGATTCTATTGCAGTTTCCAACTCGGCATAGCTACAATGGCTATTGGGACTTGTGGTCGCATCGCCGAGTAGTTATATGAGAACTATGGTGTCGATGCCGCAGAAGAGGGTAGTTGGGAGAGAGCGTGGGAGGTCGCGATCACGCATGCCTCGCTCGCCTTTTCGCTGGTCTACTATTTAGAATTTCTCCAAGCGCCAGTAAGCACTTTCTCCATATTTCTTCTTAGTTTCTTCTTTAAAACTTGATCTTCTGATTGTCTTGCAAAACCCTAGATAGGTTCGCTAACTCTGTCTTTCAACAATAGAAAGCCTCCCACTTCTCCTGGCTACCGCCAACGAAATCCAGGCCTCGTACGTCTCCTTTCGTATGCGCCTTCTACATCATCCTTTTATATGGTTCCGCAGTGTATTGCTTGATCGGTATCCGACGGCTCGCATCCTTGCTCCTTCACCCCGATTCGCATAAGAACTATCCAGGACATTCTCCGAAGCCTACTGGTGCGAGAATCTTCTTCGAGCTTGATGGAGACAAGCTCTATTGGATGTTGGAGGAGATGATGATGCTCATGCTTGAGTCGCCGGTAAGGATGGCAGTAGCGACAATAATGCAGACGGTGGATCAGGCGACGTTTGCACTTGGAGATTATGATTAGAATGAGGACGAGGATGGACTTGATGAAAAGGTCGAGGAGGCAAGGATCCTTTATTAAAGTTGTTGAAGCAGGAGACCTTTATTTGCTCCTTGCTTGCTTATTTGTCTATTTAATGCGCTTCGAGGACATGAAATTAGCGGAGTCAATCACAATTGATGTCATCGTTCTCATGTGCTTCCTCACGGACACGTTGAGATGTGTTGGCTACTTCAGCTTGTGACGAGGAGTACATCGTGGAAGACGAGTTTGTACCTTTAACGTTTGATAGATGACTCCACTCTGCTGAGCAAACCACCACATCTCACACGCCGCTAGTTTGGACATTGTCCGTTGGAGAGTTCCCAACTTCTTTGCAGTGTTGATAAGCCTGTCCCACCCATCCTGATTGCTATAAGTAATCAACAGCCTACGAATCGACGAGGTCGTTTTCGGCTGCTGGATGCAGGACAGCCAATGATATGGGGCTCGCGGCACAGACTGTACGGTACAGTACATGGGTTCCGGCGAAAGTCACCGCCCGCGTATCGTACTCCACTCCGTACTCTTACACGCATTTGAACGAATTCAAAGTGTAGCACGCATCACCCACTCCCGACATCGTCTCCCAACGCTGCCTGCAGTGATGACGCGAATATAAAGCCGTAAAGTTCCTCGTACGCTTTCTCGAGATCGTCATTGATGACAATCTTATCGTAAGCGCCAGGTAAATCGGCGTAGTCAAGCTCTACTTGAGCCTGGGCAAGCCTTCTCTGGATGTTTTCTTCGCTTTCAGTCCCGCGGTCCCTAAGTCGTGCTTCAAGAATCTCGAGGCTGGGAGGTTTGATGAAGATGTAACGGACGTCAATACTACCGTTCGTCTTCATCTGCTTAACGCCGTTCATCTCGACCTCTAACACGACGGTCAACCCCTCTTCTGTCTGCTCTGCAACTGTCTGTTGGCTGGTGCCGTAGAAGTTGCCACTGAAAAAGGTATGTTCCACGAAGCCATCCTGAGAGACCAAGGAGGAGAAGGTGGATGGAGAGACGAAGAAATAAGTTACGCCATCGATCTCATTGGTACGCGGCTTGCGTGTTGTATGAGATGTGGTCATTGCGAATGTATCGGGATGCGCGTTGCAGAGCTTTTGACAAAGCGTCCCTTTACCAACGCCTGAAGGGCCAGAGATGACAATAGGCCGACGATCCAGGGGGATTTCCATAAATCGCGTGTTAGTCTAGATCTTGGTCAATGTTTGCAAAGGGAGAGACGGACTAGAGGCCATTTAGCAAGACAGAACGGTTTGTGATGCAGATTTAAGTGGTTTGGTATAAGATGAATAGGCCCGGCTGCTAGGCAAGACGTTACGGGGCTTTATTTAAGGTAGTGATAGATTTATGACTCAGAACTGGCAGAGATTTTAATAATCCTAATTCTGGTTGAACGAATTCGTAGTTCGTCATCCGCGAGAAGTGCTCCGCGGTTCCGTGGATACCTTGATCCATAGAACTCGAAATAGAATCATCGTAGGTTGAAGAAATAACCATAATAGAAAGGGAGTCAGAGTAGTAAAGGCTAGAAACGAGCCCTTAGTCTTAATAATAAAGTAGACCCGTTGCGATCACCTTACCACGCTTGGTGTCGTTGCGAGGTATAAGACCGAGTGAAGTTCTCCCGACGTTCAATGCAGCAAGGGTCGAACGTCGCATAGAGTGTCGTAACTCGGCGGGGGAATCAAGGCCGCGATAATGAGATTACAGCACAACAGAGGTTGTCGGGAAATTTGCCGCCCAAAACGGAGGTCTTTGCCGCCGCTTTTGGAGGCTCTCTTCTGTCGATGTCAAGAATCCCCAGCAGCGGCTTCCTTCGAGCCCCCTGCTTGGCATGTGCAGAAGCCCTTATTATTAGCTGTCCTGCACCAGCTGCAGAGCAGCAGAATCCAAGAACACTGCTTCCAGAAAGTCGAGAGTTGGGATCCCGAAAACGACCCCCTCTGGAAAGAGCAACCCTCACGGTGATAATGACACCCCCAACAATCTTTTTCACCATTATCGACAGCATCGGGAAAAGCTCGTCGAGAAAGGCACGGTTAAGAAGGAACATGTAGACTCCACCAAGGAGAATATTTGGATAGTTGCTGCTTGGGGTAGGTTTAGGTTTCGTCACAGCCGGAGCTGGAGACTCTCCTAAATCACTGGCTGCAACATTCAAAGAATCGACTCGAATCCTCCCCGCGACTCTGCGAGTGCTTTTGAGCAGCATCGCGAATCAGGCTTGGCAAGTGCTTTTGAGAATAGCGAACGAAGACCAGGAACAGATGCGCACATGATCCCGACATTGAATGTCACTCTCATGCAGACCAAGACCAATCGAAGTACCGTAGCAGATGGCGAAGGACAGGTCGAAGGCAATGAACTTGTGTCACATTAGTAAATACATGTGTCTGAGAGAGTGTGTCCATTTTGTGCGTCATTTTGAGGAGCCACGTCATTAGCACACAGTCGACTTTAGCCCAAGTCGCTTCAAATACGCGTCGAGAGGTTGCTTACAGTGGCCGTTCGAAGCACATGCCAGTCCATCCGTACGTGAATTATCAAGACCAACAAATAACAGCGAGAGGTGAAGTACGAGATGAATGAAGGGAGTGAATAGGAAAGTTCTACATCTCTGTATAGCTAGTCTAGCCATTTGACACTAGCCTCCCATTCCACGTTGTGAAACTAGACACTCCATTACCCACAGCAGCGAGTTCGGCAACACCTATGACTGCCATAGAAACTGTGACGTCGGCGAGCTCCAAGAAAGTATGTACTATGGAGCCCGTGGCCTGATCCTAGGTAATCTTGGCCCTACGAAACTCAGTAGCAACAATGAGCGGTCTATTCTTGCCGAGATCACCATACCATACGGAAAATATCTTGACGATGAGATACTTCTTAGTGCTCGCGTGTCTTCACTTGAAGCTGACATCCCAATAGTGGATTCATCTCGCCTCACGTAGCCGTGAGAATGAACTCTTTCAAGATCATTACGAGCTCGTGTTTTCGGCTTGGCTTTGACCGGCGCGGCGATTGATCGCATGAAGCTGCCGTCTCGGAGCAGATGTAGTTTGTGTCGTGCTGGGACGCGGTAATTGGGAAACGCTTGATGAAGAGATCGGCTGCAGTTCTGCAATCGAAGTAACATTTCGTTCATTGTGAGCATCGTCCTCGATATCGAATTGGGCGCAGTTTGCTGCGTTGTTAACTGAGCTTGAACTAACATCGAAAGGCGTTCTTCGCAAGTCTCTGGACACACTAGCGCCAGTCAAAACAGTGTCAGGGTGCCTAGGGGGCCGGATACTCTGCACAGCCAAAATGCCTCGACCAGTTTGAACTGAGTTTCCCAGTCGACGAGACGGTATGGTTTCCAACTCCGCAGCACGAGACTGGCGAATTGGTCTTGGGTACGCTAAATGACTAGCGCCTAAGGCCATCATTTCAGATACTTCGGTGGCGCGCCGACATTGACGTTTTCTCGCGATTCTATTCTCACCAAATAGCAGAGCACCGCAGGTTGAATCTATTTCTAGAGGCCTGCTGGAGGCGTTCGTCTCCAAACTTTGAAGGTAGTTGCAGACGGAGGACCTGGATTCGAAATCGCAATATTCAAAGACCTTATTGTGTGGATAGCGACCACAGAAGTGCTTTGGAGATATATTTCGAGGTCCTGACTGAGGTCTCGTAAGTGAGTTGATGCACTGAGTACTAGCCAAAAGATAACTACAGCTTCGTTCCATGAGACTCTCTGTTGACCATTCGTCGCAAAGCTCTGATACGGGACGAGCAGGTCGGATAGGCATATAACGATGATTGTCGATGTGTCTGAAAACGAAGATCAATACATCAATATTGTCGCGGGCAATTTCGTACCATCTTCCGCCAGAGGGATTGAGTGGAATCTGTCGCCTGTAGGATGGTGACTGACGACTAATGAGGTCGAAAAGGTCCCAACAAGGCAGCTGATTATGATCCAAGTGAAGGACGTCTGTTTTCATCCGACGTAATTCCTCACGCATCCTCATTCTTACCGAATCTTTTCGCTTTTGAAACTGCTTCCATATGCGCATAAAAGCTCCACCGAGATGTACCGCGGGGTCCGAGAGAAATTGAGGTTGTATTTCCTTCATTCCATACTCCCTAATCATATTCGCTACTTCCATTGATCCATCCGGAGACGGTTTCAATTTTGGTATCTTATCCAAAGCCTGGTCCCGCAAATCATGATAGGCCTTTTGAGATGCAGTGGAAGCTAAAATACAGTGGTAGATAAGCGTTAGTTCCGGAACAAGATAGGCAAGTTTCACCTTCTCATCGTATAGAATGGAGGCCTTATCGTACGAATTTTCAATCATGTGAAGTAGATTCATGTCATCTTCTGCTAATGTCGCCGCGATAGGACTTTGGAGGAGGTATTTGCCTGATAAATTGAAGCCGATACCAGCGTGGCTAAGGCCAAACTGGAGAAGGCCTTCTCTTGCAAATGCGGGATGCGTTGGCTCATTGCGGGCTTGGGATTCCATCAAATGGTCGTAGCCTGAATCTGTTGTGCCGAGATGGAAATTCGATTCTCCCCATAGCCCGAGAAAGTGTCTAACATTGTTCAACTCGAGCTCATCCTCGTCATGGACAACTTTCGCGCTGTTGCAAAGGTTGTTATGGCAGAACTCTTCGATAAGCTGTGCATCAAGCGTCGAGTGTGGGTCATCACTGCGAAGTAAATGCCACTGAATTGACGTAGCATTTCGCGTTATTGGTACCAAAGCAGTCGAGAAACCTTTGAATATTGTCGTCCCACAGCATTCAAGTGGATACCAGACCCGGGAAAGTCCCATCATCAAGTCGAGAGGTAACTCAACCCCCTTCCCTTCAGTACGGTGGGGAATAGGGAAACCCTGGACTAAGTTGAAGCTGCGGAAGACGTAATGCCAGCACGGAGTTTGGATCTTAAGCTCGCTATGGTCAGGCGTATTCATCAACTCATCCAGATCTACAGTGCCGCCTGAAATGGTGATAATGATTGATGACCTGTGCCTATATGATGCGTCGTTTGGGTCGATGTTCAGTTTTGCCGTTGTAGGGCGTGGGTTACGTCTCTGGCGTGCAAATTCTGTTTGTTCTTCGGGTGATCCGAAGGCAGCGCACAGAAATGCAATTTGCTGGATAAGAGCTTGCAGATGGACTTGCTCGCCACGTGCCGAAACTTCAAGGTACGTCCTTCCGCTGAAATCCAATACAGTAGAGAACCTGGTTTCAAGCATATCGCCGACAGTAAGTGCTGCAAGGAGTTAGTAGGTTCAAAATTTCGCGAGGTCACGACCATAGATCGCGCCAAGAGGGCTCAGGACAGCTTGTGACATACCAGTCTCGTGGTTCTTGTCGAAATTCTTCTCCAGGAAATCAAGCAACCACTTCGCGTGTTGAGGCCATGTAAGCTCAAAATATTCTCCGCAAGTGCCTGCAAATGAATTTTCAAGGCACCCCACAAGGACAGGGACACGGGAAATCTCCCTTTTTCCATCCAGATTCTTCATACAATAGTCGTGGAAGTTCCAATGAACTGCTAAGCATACATCTAGTGTTTCCCAGGTGAGCAGTATGCTGGTTGCTGTTTGTTCGAAGCCTGTAGTTACCAATTCCGTAGGTAACTCTGAAAAGAACCGATCTTCCTCCTTGTGCGGAGGTCTGCTAACCGTAGAGATACTCTTATTCAGATCTGGAGTTGGCATAATGACCCAGGTTCGATTTTCGTCGTTGAATCTAGACTCCAAAAATATGTTGACGGGAAAGCTGTGTTTCAAAACATGACTTTCGAGTCTGAGAAGAGGATCTAGGACATATGTGACAAAGGCGGGTAAAAGGCAAACATCGAGCATCATAGCGGGCTTATGGCTTTGAGGTTCCTCCGCTAAGAAGTTAGAGATCACAAGACAATGTGGTAAAATAGAGAGTGGAAATTTTGTACGTGTGAGCAAAAGTGGTCTAAGTGGTAGCGAAGCAATTCGAAACTCCTTGAGTCTCGACCGGTCTGCGATGAATGATACTTCTGAGCTTTGCGGAGCCGAGGTATGGGAGGGTTTGGGTTCTCTTAACCACGCCGTGAGCCATGCTAGCTGTTGTGCGAAGGCAACCAGGTCACTAGTCTTTGCTGTGACCAGAAATGACCAGTAGTCCGGTCCTTCATTTTCGGTACGAATTAGGAGATGACAATTGAAGCCATCCACAGTATACCCTAATATCATAAGCCTTAGCAGCAGATCCAAGAGACTAAACATCTGAGCGCTCTATACGTGGTAGTGACACCAAAGCAGAAGAAGGATGGAGACTGACGATGTGAGCTTTTGGCTGTCATTGCTTTGCTCAAAAGTTGAAGTGTATCGCACTTTTGCGCAAAAGCATTCCATTGGCTTTGCATAAAATTTGCGGCTGTTGTTGCACATACGACGTCGACTTTATCCATCAAGACAACAGATTGTCGGAGGATATTTAGTACATCTGACTGCTGTTGATCTGCTCTATAAGCGAGGTATGAGTTGACATACGTTCGGAGACTCCATCGTACTCGGAACACAACGTCGTGCTCTCCAGAGCTGTTCAACATTGAATTAACCTCATGCGAGATGGAAGTTAAGCTGGCGGTGGTCGCTGCATCTGACAGTGAGTGCTGTCTGAGGTTACCAGATTTGGAAGGCACACTTGTAGTTGACGAAAAAAGTTCGTGGCGGGCGAATTCCGATTCTGCTGTGCTGGAAGGCCCTTCACCCAAAGATGGAGTGGTTTCAGTGTCGTCACGAATTGATCCAAGACGTCGGTGCTTGGGGCGTGATAACTTTGGCAGGCTTGGTGCACTTCCGTACTTCGCTGGATCTGCCAAGTAATCTTCAGAACTGATATGATAGGGCGCCATATCTACACGAGTCAATAATCAGTCCAAGTAATGTCGATGCGCAGACATGCCGCCAGCTAAATCCCATCGCACAACGTAGAATTTGCCTGTGTTATCATCTGGGACCCACGTGTTGTAAAGCCCAAAATCTTTTCTCACGGAGAGTTCGGGCGAGTGAAGCGGCTGGGTGGTCGCAGATAAGGCAACAGCAGTCGAGCCCCGGGTACTAACATTTGTGGCACTTGGACCTCCCAATCGTGGAGGCGGAACCAAGTCTGAAGGTGGAGGTGGAGGCGGTGGTGGAATATTCTCATAGCTGTTCCCTGAACTGTGTGTAGGTGGAGGCGGAGGAAAATGAGGGCAGCCAACATATTCGTCGGGATTTTGGACATAGTCGAAGTGCGTGAAGCTTTCCTGAGCAAGCGCTGAGACATCTTAGCCTGCATGTCTTTGAATCGAATTCTCCTGCACGTCTTACTTTGCTTGTTGGTTCTCCAGCAGATGCACTCTTTGCCACTCCAATTCCATTCTTCATAGTGCCATTCCATCGCGAGCCAACCACGACAAAGTAGAGTAAGAGGTGAGATGAAAAGATATGAAGCAAGTAAACATTGAGCTATAGACCCTCAAGACCACGGAGACCAGATCTCCCGACTTACAGAGCGCTTACCAATAGCGGCGGTACACATGACACACACGTGTCCAACACAGCGTACCGGTCAAAGCGGTGGAGAATCTGCGACGCCATTGCGTCTTTGCTAGGGTTGTTTTTAGCGCCTCGTAAAGCACACCTGGGTGAAAACTTCCACTTCATCTCAAAGCTAGCTGCGCCGTGTGCAATGTCCGCTGTCAGTTTTACGTTGAATCAAGCTGAAAGACGATGCCCAACACAGAATCTGACCATGGATGGAACTGGGATGCCACACGAAGGGCCTGGTACTATTTCAGGGCTGAAGAGATGGCATTCATCTACGACAACGGGACAAGAATACCTGTTGGACAAGAGCTGTAAGTTGTCGTCTTGACGTTGAACGTCTGCTCTGACAAAGACAAAGGACTACCTCGGGTGGCATAGCTAGTGAATCTACGCAACAAAGTGTCACGAAGTGAGAACTGTCAAAGGAATCCAATGCTTATGAAATTACTGACGAGATACAGCACGCAGAGAGAATCTCGTCAATCTTTGAACGCCCGCTTTGAAAATTTGAGCCTAGCCCAACCGGATTCGGACTTAAACACGACTGTCTACAGCTCTGATGTCTTCATCCCCTTAATGACATCGACACATTTTCCGGCGCCGCAAGGGTATCAGACGACGAGCGCATACCAGACAACGGGGCAATCTCAGAGGTTCGAAGCATATGGGGCGCCGCAAGTTTATAATTCGGCGCAAGCTGATAATTCGGCGCAAGCTGATAATTCGGCGCAAGGTTATGAGTCGACGCAAGCTCTTTCCGTTTCTTCGAATTACTTAACACCTCCAGTACATTCGAATTACCCAACACCTCCAGTACATTCGAATTACCCAACACCTTCAGTACAAGCAGGAGATTGGTATAATATCCCGCGGTCAAGAATGAATAGAGGATTGAGCCCAAGTTCAGAAGTTGAAAAGTTGGATAGCTGTAATAAACCTCCCACCCCAGCTACCATCCACGGCTAACAGAAGAAGCATTTCAAGTACGCCAATCGAAATTCTTCACCCTTGGGAAGGTAATTTAATGTCTATTCCGTTGTCTATGTCAAACTTACCAACATCTCGTTCCCAGGTCTTCAAGGTAGTCTGGGTGGAAGTTGTCGGCGGCATACAAAGCGCACCTGTCATGTCCGATCATACGAGCATCAGGGATGTGAATGTTGATGCTAGGATCCGATGTTTCGTTGTTTTAAAGTCTAGAAGCGGTAGTTGCACGTGTCTGTGAGTTGACGTCTTTCATTACACTTGATAGCGGCTGATGCGGTTTTAGGCCAATTCACACCTACAGGGGAAGAGGTGTAGCAGCCCCTGGCATTATCAAAGGAGATCACGCAATTGTTTATACAGGTGAATGTCCTGAACTTAAGGAGTCGGAAAACCCTGGCCCAGGAGAGCAAGGTATGTTAAAGCCGATAAGAATAAGGCCGCGTCGCTTGCCGGATTCATTGCACAGGATGTCTAGAATAAATTTCGCGAAGCTCTACAATGTAGAACACAACATAAAGGTCTACGACTTTGGTGATGTGGATGCAGAATACGTTGACCTATTCCGGCGCAATTTCGAGCATGTGTGGAATATGGTCGAAGAAGAGTAAGGAATGGGCGACGAAGAAGAAGATTCAACTACCAGCGGAAATGCATCCGCATAGTGCGCATGACAGTTCAAAGTTGAGATCCACGCGGGCTAAAACGAGGACCACCAACAGTGCCGTTTCGCTTATGGAGAAGACGTTCAGCTGGACAAAAGGGTCCCAGGACTTAAGATCGGTTGACTTTCTCGCTCTGCACCTATGCCTTCGCGAATGTTCGGCAAGACGATACGGCTTCCACGGAACCTACCAATTGACCAACTAATTGGATTACCGGCATTGCAATGTTTCGACTGACGAGGTGATTGGCCGGTAGAGCAGAGCTTCGCAGCAGCATCAGAGTATTATGCTCGTAAGGGCTACGGAAAGAGCAAAATCCCAAGAGAATGATCGTTGAACCACAAAGCTATGGGCTTTAAACTGTATGTGAAGTCCGAAACATGGTCCACACTCGTTTCAGGACTGATTTCATTATTGATACGCTTGGTTCACCTGCACAGACTCAACCATCTTCACCCGACTACAAGTCATTCGTGAACACCTGCGTAACTAGGTCTTGATGTGGAAATGTATGACTTGTATCAACAATTAAGCTATTGAGTAGGCACCAATGCCATCAGGCTGAATTTAGAGCCATTGCTCTTCTGCCGCTGAATGAATTACTTCACAATGCCGAGCCTGCCTTCCATCAAAATATCATCGTCAGGTGCTAGAAGAACGCCCGTGTCTGTCGCAGGTGGCCATCTCTGATCAACATCTAGCTCATATATGCCAGAGCTCTTGCTTGATTTGACAAAACATACGAAATGAAACTCGATCTCATCTTTCGCATTTGTTGGTGCTGGAGTATCACCTCCTATGGCCGCTGCGGCACATAAAGACTCGAGTTCTTTGGAGTTTTCAAGTGCAAGCGGGGGCGATCATGCTCGAAGGGAGTGCCGCCTAAACCAGAGGCGAATTTCCCGACAACAAGATTACATCGTCCCAAGCTCTCGCTATCACAATTGTCCTGCATAGCGCCACCCACTACTTCCGCTTAAAAGATAATGCTCTGCTCCGTCTGCTTAAAGTTTACACGGATGAGCTGGGAGAGCAGATGGCGTCTGCTACATTTATCACTCGTCATATGCAGCCTTACGAGCTGCTGCTGATGGTGGTTGCGACTTATGCACTCTATTCAAACAGGTCCTTCTTGATTACTACGCTGATGGGACAAATTGCAGTACGGAAGAGGCGGAAAGCTATCATCTATCTGTGGACCAGGTAGATAAGCAGAAGAAAGAACGCAAAAGACATCAATTCTTCGTCGAAACGATTCAAGTCAAGCTGGACGTAAACTTTGCCCCTATTGAGACCGGTATTCGCGGAATATTCTTCTTACGAAGGACTGGTATTTCGAGCCGCTCTAGTACTATACTCCACTGAAGGAAATCTATCCGTCCCTGGAAACTTGCTCTTTGCCAGGTAATGCGAGTCTCATCTTCAACACTAGATGTACCACGCACTGATTTCCCATCAAGAAAGCTTGTCCAGACCAGCTTTCTCCATAGTTGGGCGGGAGATATCACGTAATATCGACATATCGTTATGCAGACAGTGGATAGACGAATGCCTCAAGCTCCATGTTAACTGTTTGAACAGAGTTGCACTTCGACTTCCGTCACGGGTCATTGATGTGGGAAGCTCCGAAACCCTTCAAGATCCATGTCTCGTACTTGGCAATGACCGATGCGGTTCATATGCTACGCTCAGCCATTGCTGGGGCGGTTCGATCCCAGCCATGACAACATTGTGCAATTACGCCGAAAGACAGCGCGGCATACCTTTTCTGAGCTTACCAAGACAATTTCAAGATGCGATTGTTGTTACTCGTCAGTTAGGACTTAGGTATATCTGGATCGATAGCTTGTGCATCATCCAGGATAGTCAACAGGATTGGATAGAATATAGTGTCCAGATGGCGAATATTTACAGATATTCCCAAGTGAATATTGCTGGACCTGCGGCCTCTAATTCCGAAACTGGATTCTGGAATGAAAGAGCCCAGCCTCTCAAATCAAATTGGACGATATCCCGCCAAGATGAGCACTACACAGTAACCATTTTGCATTGGATTCAGTACGACCCATATCTACCCGAGGGCGAACAAGATTCACCGTTGGCAAATCGAGGTTGGGTTCTCCAAGAGAGACTTCTTTCTCCTCGGACACTGTATTTCGGAACGAAAAGAACTTACTTCGAATGCTGTACAAACACGCGACACGAGAATCTTCACTTCCCGTATGTCGGCGATTATCAACAAAGTAGCGAGCTCCAAAAGCGAGATTTTCGATCTCTCACCAGTGAGCAAAGCGCCTTGAAATTCTGGGCTCAACTTATTGTTGTATATACAGAAATGGCTCTCACCTTCCCGAACGATAGGCTTCCTGCTGTATCAGCCATAGCACGACAAGTTCAGCCTCTCATAAAAAGCAGATATCTCGCCGGCATATGGGAAAGTGATATTCCTAGGGGGCTAAGCTGGTATATCCCACATTACCGCTGGAAGATGAAAGAGGTTTCGCAATCGGCAGCCAACTCTTGCATAGCCCCATCGTGGTCCTGGATTTCTGCCAAGTTGAATGCATCAATACCAGTAGTAAACTACAGCATACATTTTCAGACCGCTATAAATAATTGGGACGCTCAAGTCGACTTGGAAAGTGATGACGAATTTGGGAGAGTAAAGGGCGGAACTTTGAAGCTCAAGGTAAAACATTAACGTTAGATGTGTATGAGCTTCAGGATAATATTGTTTCAACGCGACTTTCGCTTTATCTACGGCACCCTGAACTAGAAGACTCCATTGTAGGGCGATACGAACCGGATGAGGCTCCAGTTCGGCCAGAAATTCAACAACCCGAGCCAGTCTATTCACCGTCATCCACTTATCCGTTGCTACAGTCCGTTCAATTCTTATATTTGGGACAATGGCCAGCTTCCAATGAATGGGCAGCCTTAGCGATTCAGCCTGTTGAAGGAAATGAACAGCTGTTTAGACGCATTGGGATGGCACATCGACATGACTACACCGCTTCATCATCTTTAGCAACATCACTCTGGGAGTCAGGTCGGACAATAAACGTGGAACTAGTATAGTTAATATGTGTTCCCACGGTGAAGTTCGCCGTACAGAAGTTATTTTTTCGGCGGTTGCGATCCGTCTGATTCAAGTTGCCAATGAAGTTGAAGCCAGCCCAGACTGGTGGCGTACTTACTGTAAGGCCTCTAAGCACCAGCCGTTCGTAGCGACGGCTGAGCGAAGGCGAAACGCCGGAGTAGAGTAATGAAAGACCGACGCCTATATAGAGTAACGCGTCCCCCTTGGGGAGAATAGCTCCCCAAGGGTTAGTTTTGAAAAATAGTAGAGATCACGTTTCCCTTCACGCCTACCTGGTATACAAACCTTACACTTACGGAGTACTACATTGTATCGATTATCAATTAGCACTGCGTGGTGGGCGTATGTGGACATGTACAATCAGCCTAGATCCTGATGCGATACCCTCATCTCAACCAAAACTAAAGCTGGTCAGATACGAGCCTCACTTTTCATTGATTGGGTGATGGGAGATTTCTGGAATGGTTGACAGGTCGTTAGTGATTCCAAGTGCAGTAGTAGAGGACGGATTTGTAGAAGTTGTACCGAACCATTGTTCCTAAGCACAAAACGACGAATATTTAATCCCTGAGCTTTCCAACGAAGAAGATCCTCTTAGTACCAATGCAATCATGTCAGCTTTGAGAATTGCAAAGGATTCCAATGATGATGGTTTTGAAGGGAAACGATGATTCGCCGAAACATCGCTGCACGTGCAAGGGATGTCAGGCTACAAGGCAAACTTGTAGGACAGTGAACCTCGCGCTTCACGCGTTTGTCTTCAAGCTTTTGAACTCTGACTGTTGAGACTTCACTACCGTCGCCGTCGCTTGCCGATGCAAGCCATCTGGCTTTGAACTTTCCCATGGCTCCAGTGAGTACTTTTCTTCTCCATTATAATCCAGAAGTCGCTATACAACACTCCTGGCATCATCTCCTTATCACCTTCAGCACGCTTCCTACTCCTGAGACTTTGATTTCCATTTCCTTAATGTTCACTATCTATCTCCTATGGCAAAAGCTATGCCCGAGAATATTGAAGAACTTCTTGGCCCTGAGTCTTCAACTGAAAGTGATGATGCGAACGACCACGATTACAAGCCAAGCCAGTCTGCCCTAAACCCTTGCAAAAGGTATAATCGTGGTCTTCCATTGTCGAAGCGCAAATTCCACGAGCGGTTCGCGCCGCAAAGCCCAAATCCACAAGATGAATCAACTAGTGACCCGCCATCTTCTTCATTCTCTCCGCCACAGTCTCCAGTCACCAAAGAACAGAAGCTCACGGGATCATCACAGTTACGAAATCGCAGTGCGCGCACAGCTAACGACATCGATATCCTTGAAGGGCTGCCAATCCGACAATGGAAGCAAGTCGACGCTCAGATAGGACCTCCCCCGGTAATGGAAACTCTACCTGGCCAAGCATATTTTCCTGAGCACCCAATGCCACGAGACTACCATCTGCTCCCAGAACACAGTCAACGTCTTCTACGACTGGCACGCGCTCCCACTGCCCCCAAGCCATCTACTCCACAGAATGAGGACGAAGAAAAGGACAAAAAGCTTGACGACGATCGGACCAAAGATACGAATCGCGGCATCGCGCTACCTAAATGGAGCCAAGTGCCTCGCCATCTCGAGGAACCTGAAGTCGAATATCTTGCCAAACGAAGGCCTGGCCTACCTCCTGTCCATACTGGGTTTGGTGGTATAGCCAACAGCTTGTCTCAAGCTGGTCCAATGCGCAAGACAAAACTCAAACGGTATGTAACCAAAGTCTACAATTTACGACCTCGTAAATCCGAGTAACTTGGCCCTAACGAGTGGCCAGGTACGATTTTTGACATTCATGGTGGCTTCAGAGAAAATAATTCGCAAATTGGAACACAAACTGATGAAATGACTTCCCCACTCCATTAAGTTCTACGAATCAGAATTACGGACGTTTGGATTACTAACATTGGCACGGTGGCCCATAGATTCGATGCAGACGGCAATGCACACGTGTACGAAGTCCTTGCACCAGTCGGACAGAAACTGGAAGGAGAGATTGATGAGAACGATGTTGAGACAGTTGCAGCTATAACAGAGCCTGCTGCCGCACCTGGCACCGTTGTTGAAGGCATCGGAATAGTCAATGCAGAAGGTTTGGTCGTCGCTAACGACCTCCTTCAATCGACGCCAACGCGCAAAAAGCCACTGCCTCCACGGAGAAAAAAGAAAGGCGGCCCAGGAAGAGGCAAAAAGGGTCCGGTTGCGCTCAGAGAAGCTATGGAACGTGGTGAGATAGGTGCCGACACACCCACATCCGGAGTGTTTCTTGGTGTTCCAGGCGCGAACGCCTCAGACGATGCGACATCTGCAGCGGCGTCGACTCAAGGCGACACACCGATGCCTGATGCCCATGAAGGAGACGAAGGTAGCTCAGAGGAAGGAGAGGATGGTGAAGACGACGGCAGCGAGGAGGGCGAACTAGTTCAGACACCTGAGCACACAACAACTAACGCACCGATGCTTGATGTAACTGAACCTGCAGCGGTTGAGACCGAGGAAATTCCCCTTGAAACATCACATCCACCTTCACAGTTGCTTCCTCCGGCAATATCGATCAATAGGGAAGCCTCCAGTTCCCCAGATCTCCCTTTGGCTTCAGCGATCACTAATATGAGCGAGTTTCTTTCCCAATCCCCACCAATAGAATCAGGCGACATTATTGGAGAACAGTTAGCTCAGGGCGAAGCTGGTCTAGAGGATGGCGATGTGGATCTCTTCCACAGCCTTGAAAAGCACCTCGAAAATAGTGAGGCCATGCCGGGGCCGGAGACATAACGTCAGGTGGCGCAGTGTGAGCGATCCTTTGGAATGTCCATAGTGGAAATCCAGCTAGTTGTGACAATCCGTGTCTAAGCAATCAAAGTACTTGCATGTCAATCCAGTTTATTGGTCTTGTAATTGTTTTACTCATGGGTGTGCTGCGTTGCTTAGTTCGCGGTTGTAGGCGGGAACCCCGCGGTTCGTCTGCCTCGTACTAATATACTGTTGATATTTCACCGAACGCTACTCTATTCACCGGGCAAGCCACCGCTTCAATAGCCGCCGGTCAAGCATCCTACCAGAGCATATATCTGTCATGGTTCTCATTTCACTCAGGCTTTGTGTGAATTGATCAGTAAAGATGACGCTGCACATCAGTGAAATCGTCAACAAATTCCGTCCAGACCTCGCGGGTTACGAGCTTCTCTATCAACATTTTCACGCACAACCAGAATTGTCGTTTCAGGAGTACGAAACTGCGGCCAAGATTAACGACGAGCTCCAGCAGTATGACGTCTTCCACATACAGAAGGGTATTGGCAGGACCGGCATAGCTGCTACTCTCGAGAATGGAGCTGGGCCCGTCATCCTTCTGCGTGCCGATATGGACGCACTACCTGTCGAAGAAAATACAGGGCTGAAATATGCCAGCAAAAAGCGAATGAGAAACCTGGATGGTGTTGAAAAGCCGGTTATGCATGTATGCACCCTTCATACCGCCATCAACGCTTTCGAAGTGCTTACACTATCGTAATATTCACAGGCATGCGGGCATGATATGCACATTACGTCGCTACTTGCAGCTGCGGAACTTCTGATTAAGGCACGAGACCACTGGGCGGGTACATTGATACTCTGCTTCCAACCGGCCGAAGAGAAGGGCGCCGGCGCCCGAGCCATGGTCGACGACGGCCTCTATCTCAAGGTGCCGGTGCCGGACGTCGTGCTCGGCGGGCACGTCATGCCCTTCCGCACCGGCTACATCGGCACGAAACGCGGGCTGATGGCTTCAGCGGCGGACTCGTTCGACGTGGTGCTGCACGGGCGCGGCGGCCACGGGTCGCAGCCGCACCGCACCGTCGACCCCGTCGTCATGGCCGCCCACTCCATCGTCCGCCTGCAGGCCATCGTGAGCCGAGAGACGAACCCCGCCGACGCCGTCGTCGTCACCGTCGGCGCCATCCACGCCGGCGACGCCGAGAACGTCATCGCGAACCGCGCAGACCTCAAGCTCAACGTGCGCACCATCGCCGCCGACACACGCACGCGCGTGCTCCGCTCGCTGAAGCGCGTCATCGACGCCGAGGCCGCGGCGTCGGACGCGCCGGCGCCGCCAGAGATCACCGCGACGTCGAGCTACCCGTTCTTGGTGAACGACGATGACGTGACGGCGCGGGTGGAGGGCGGCTTCGCGGCGCACTTCGGGGGCGCGTACGACCGCGCGGCGGTGCGGCTGGGCGGCAGCGAGGACTTCGGCGTGCTGGCCACCAGCATCGGCCGCCCGTCGTGCTTCTGGGCGTACGGCGGCACCGACCCCGACGTCTGGGATAAGGCTGAGGCCGAGGGCAGGCTGCTCGACGCTATTCCCACTAACCACAGTCCCCACTTCGCGCCTGTCATTCAGCCCACTCTCAAGGTGGCGTGTGATGCGTACGCTGTTGCGGCACTGACGTGGCTGAGGAAGGAGTAGGGTAAGCAGTAGGGTGAATGGTAGGGAGTGGCTTCGACGTTGCTGTGTATGGCGCGGGTGATTGGAAAGTTTGAGTGGAGGATACCCGAGCAATCATCAATTGATTTCCGTTATAACTGCGTGCCACATTCTACGCTACCTCTCTGCTTTTAAAGGACCTCAAGGCGCCCGTAAATATCAAGAGCCGCGGGTCGGCGCGAACCCGCTATTAGCCTTCGCCAGAGACACCATTGCGAGTCTTCAAGTCATGCTTACGTAGTTGAGCCCCAAACCCAATGAACAATGCGTCAGAATCCCATGTTTCTCTCCTTTCTAGCTGACGCTCGCAACCACCAGCGCCGCAACGCCTTCTTCCTCGGCCCGACACTTGATCTGCACAGTGACGCCGCTCCGCGCGCTGTACGCCATGCGCACCATAGCCGCGACCTTTCCACCGCCCACGGTCTTACCGTAGAGTCTGAGCGTGTGGGTGCTCGTGCTGACGGCGACATCGGTGCCTTCCAGCGGCTGGAGGCTGAGAGCTTGCGACAGCCGCTCGACCGCATCTAGAACTTCGTCAGCGAGAGATTTTCCAAGCAAAGGTGCACGATGCGGAGCAAAATACGAACCTGAGATGGACTTGACGTTGCCGAGCTGCAGGGTTTCGCTGGCGTCGCCGCCGGCAGCCGCCTGCTCCCAGACGTTGTCGAAGGAGCCGGCGTAGGCGGGTACGACGTAGTCTGCGCCGGCGAGGTCCAAATCCTCGACCTGGTACTCGTCGTCGTAGCCCTGGGCCTCGGGCTCGCCCGTCGTCGGGTCGATCTCCCGCGACGTGAACTTCAGGATGTTGGTGAAGGTGGTGGCCACGTAGTCGGACGCGCCACCCGCGCGCTTGAACGCCACGTACACCGTGCCCGGCTCGTTGGTCTTGAGCTGCGGCGCTGGGATCACGAATTCCTCTTGTAGGCCTTCTTCCTCGTCCGACGGCGTGGAGATGACTGTGACGTCTGTTAGCACGGTCTCCGGGAGAGTGTTCTTGATGTCGAATTGTAGGACAATGGCCTCTTTGAAGACGTGCTTGACGGCCTTGCAGACGTATTCTGTTTCGGATTCCGTGAGTTCGACGACTGGTGATGATTTGAGCACGCCACCATATGCAGCCAGCTCCGGAATCTGCTGAAGCTGTTCGGCATATTGATGGGCAGCAGCAGCAGCGTTCGCTGCCGTTTCGGTACCAGCCTTTGCGCTTGGTTTGGGTCCGTCGCTAGGTGCTTTGATAGTTGGAGTCGCGGCCGTCAACTTCGCAGATCTCTCTTCTGCATCCGCTTGCTCTCGAGTAACTACTGGGATCTTCGAAAGATCAAACGGCGTTGCAAAGTTGTCTGCCTCAGAAGTCACATACATGACCAACTGTTTCTCGAGGACTGGCAATGAGAACATCGAATCGTTACGAAGGAAACGAGTAGCCATCGCCTCATCCTCATCAATCATCCTAAGATTGAACGCTGCTCTATCTCGGACTTCGTCATCGGTATCGTCAAGGCACCTAGTCAACAGCACTCTAACGCTGTTTTTGACATCAGCGTTCTGAATGAGACCGAATTTGCCTAGTGCAGTAACAGCAGCCGCTCGTACAATTGCGTTCTCGAGGACGACTCTGTTATAGATGGCGCGGATATACTTGGTCGGTTGATTCGCTTTGGGTCCCTCAACACCGAGGAGATGAAGAATTCTTACGGCCAGTTTGGTGAATTCGCAGTCTTCGATAAATTCGGCAAGCTGTCCGAGCGCGTCGTCCTTGACTTGAGGAATGTAGCGAACAAGATCGAACATCGACTCGACCACGGCTCTCTTAAATTCATAACCACCTTCTTCTCTGAGAATACCGCTCAAAAATTGAAGCATGGCCGGGCCTTTATTGGGATATTTGAGACATAGCGTCCTAATAGCCTCTACGATGGTAACGCGGAACTCTTCACTAAGCTCGGACATGAAAGTGCCAATGGATCTCAAACGGTCAACGCTGCTCTCATTACCGGTACGCAGAAGTGTGGTGATAGCCAATGTCGAGATGGCGCGGTTACTGTTGTTGATGAGACCCTCAATATCCGGATTAACCGAGCGCACTGAATCTGGCCTGGAAGTAGCGAGCTGGTTCAATACTCGTAAAGCCGCGAATTTGGTGATAGCACGAGGTGATGCCAGGAACAGTTGGAGAACGTGCAGGGTTTGCGTGAGTTCCTGCTCCGAAGCGTCACCCAGGATTACAATGGCCTTTGCCGCCTCGATATTGACCATTTCACTCTTATGCTTGAGCCAACCATCCAAGAGTGGGAATAATTGCTTCCTGAGCGATGGTTCATCTTCAATGAGCTTGGCTGTCAGTCGGACAAGTACGACTGTAGCAGTCGGCGATTTCAACACGCCGGCTTGAGAGTATTGCTGAATCATCTTAACCAACGCCATACGATCATGCGACCGCATCTGATAGAGAAGGCCAAGGGCATGGTACTGAGTAGTGTAGGTAATGGTGCTTGCCAATGAGGCATGACTTCCTGCACCCCCGAATCCCAAAGAGAACGTAGCACCGCCCTTTGCTGCGGCAGCGTCGGAGACTTCATTCTGGAATCGTTGGATTGTCTGCTTCGCAATGGGAAGTAGGTCTATTGATTCAAGATTAGTTTGAATTCTAGTATGATGGAAGGGAAATAGCATACGGTATGAGCTGACGAGGGCAGCTGATTGCACGGATGCAACCTTGTCGACAATGGCAGTCTTGAGAAGTCGTTCAATTGCTTGAACGGTAGAGGAGTCAATTATACGGACGAGTGCTCGTAGTGCGTTTGGCCTATAGATGGCGTCGTTTGTCTGCGAGATGTCCCTCATAACCGAGCTCGTGATCATGATTACATCCTCAGCCGAAGAGCTGAGCTCCTTTGCAACCAGGTATACCATCTGTCGTAAGCTCGCATCTTTGTTCTGGAATAATTTTGAAATTCCAAAGAAGAGCTCCGTTGCCTCATTTTGCGGGAACTTCTCTCCTTGGAAGAGAAGCAGGGCGATCTTGGTCAGAAGGATACGGCATTTGCGAGGTGATATTGGAGACGAATTGAAAACTCGGGCTTCCTGGAAGACGGCTGTCCGATCTACACGGACAATAGGGCCGTCGCCCTCGTCCTTTTTATAGCTCATAGGTAAGTTGGTATATGGGTACGCTTGCCGGTGTTTGCTTGCGCGGAAGGTGGGAGCTCGTTAAGGTCGAACGTCGCCGCGCTGGAGGATGAATCTTGGCAAATCAGGAAGCCATGATGTCGTTGAGTGTGGCGAAAGAAAAGGTAGATAGGGTCTGAAGCTGATTGTCGAGGCTAGTCCTGCCCGTCGATGCGGATTTGGTTCACCACAAAGTCAATTTGGCATATTGGAGTTTTGGAGACGTGGCGGTGCTTTGGCTTGGCGTTAGACCCTTTCAGACGTTCCTCTGTGTATCGTATTCGTACCTTATCTCAGTTTAGGGCACGCGGCAGGGCGTGCAATCATGTGATTTCAGCTCGACAACAACACCAAACTCCACTCTCCCAGTTTGTTTCCTACCTCTTAACTTTCAGTAATACCGATAACGTACCTCAGCTATTCATTAAGCAATCAAGCAGGCCTTTGTTCGTGGCTCGCCAGTGATTTTTCAGGCTGCATTAGCAATGCGTCTTTTATATCTCCAGAGCAACAGCGAGTTGACTTTGACAGGAAATATTACTCACAACATTCCTCAATACGCCATACTCTCGCATACTTGGGGAGTGGATGGAGAAGAAGTGACATTCAAAGACCTAATGGAGGGTACTGGCAAGAATAAGATCGGCTACAGAAAGCTCGACTTCTGTGTATCGTAAATTGCTCTTGACAATATACAATACTTCTGGGTGGAGACTTGTTGCCTTCATAATGATCGACCCAAAGCTAGATGCTACCGAAAGTTGATGTTTTGGGCTGACCAAGGCAGGTTTCAGAGCGACACTTTGCCGCCACGGGTGAGATGAGCCCACACGACGTGGGCTCATCCTACCGGCTCCTCCGATAGCTGCAGGCTAAGGATGGCTATATCGCCTCATAATTGTCTTGTGTGCAGGCACCTATGGTGGATGAAAGAGGACTAGAAGCTGGTTGGATCACCACTGCAGCGCGGTGGCCGTCATACCATTGACTCACTAAAGAGGATGTTGTAGGATCGTCCAATGTCCCGTACAGGAGATTGCAGTACGGTGTCCTCGCTCTGAAACAGCGGAGAAACAATCCAAGTAGCAGCTCATGAGAGATCGTACGTTGATTACATCTCATTCTTCTTCCGCGCGATGAAGAAGCTGATGTCTCCGGTTTTGGAGCCCGTATGAAGCTGGGAATCGTGTATCAGTGTCATGTTGAACCAGGCGATGATCTTGTGCTCATAGCACGGCGAAGAGTGACAATGGCGATGCGTCGTTACTACGAGGCTATGTTAGCTGGGTTCCAGTGAGGTGATATTTCAGTACCTGCATCTCCCTCCATCAACAGGACAGAGAAGACAACCATTCCATGGCATAACATTTTGCTGTCTCATCCTGGTGGCCTATTTTCAAGAATCGACTTAACTCTTTTCCTCTCAATCCAGGAATGCCTCGCCAGTATTCATCAGCAGTGTGGGCGATGGTAGGTCTTCATGATTCCTTGGGTTAAGATCGTTCCTAATGCTATCTTAGTCCCTAATACCTTTCATCCTCTTGGCTGTCAATTTTATCATTTTTTGTTGAGGATTGCTAGTTCCTTTTCGGCTCTAACCACCCTTTTATCCCACTATCCGATTATACTGTGGCTAGATTCGAGCATCATCGTCTTGCTCTTTGTCTCCGTCACTCTAGGCTTAGCTTGCTGGTATCGAGCTTTAGAGGCACATTTAGATTCGAATTGGAGATACATTGCGGTTGTGATTGACGGAGATGAGCCGAAGCACAACGCGAAGGTATGTATCACATGTATACCCAGTACGCGAGCGAGAAGTAGTACACTAGATTAACCTACGTGACAGCAAGCCACAGCTAAATGCTGATGGAGCCGTATTATGTGTCGAGTCAAAGCCTGGTATCGTGGCGTCATTTGCACTCCAATCCCGTCCACTGTCAGCTGGAATATCACAACTTACCGCTTCGGGTATCGGGATACGGTTCGAAGTGCTCCGGAAAAGCAAGGGATAGATATCAACAGTCTTGACATCACCAATGTGCAGAGAGAACGTGTATATATTAAGCCTCTGGAAGGCACTTCTTTCGTAGAATACAAGCATCAAGTTATCTTGACACTGTCTCCTCCGCGGTGCACGTGACTTCGGCTGTGTCTAGTCGTTGACGAAAAATTGAAGGGCAGAGGGCTTAGGATAGTAAACACAAGTTCAGACGGGTGGAAGCGCATGCGGGAGAATTCAACAACATTTATTCAGAAATAGATACGCCTTCACATGCGTATATATACACAATAGACAAGAGTCTAGAACATCTGCCTCCGTGCTTAGAAGTTCATAGTAAATGATAGGAAATGAAGGTATCGGTAAATGTACTGAAAGCGAGGGATAAGCTGATCCGCGAGCATCAGCACTGTCTTGAGTGAGAACTTCCGGCTGCAATAGTTGAAGAGATCCTCCATATTTGGCCGAGAAGCTCAAACGCCACCACCCGGTATTCGCATTCGTGCCCGTGCCAGTACATATACTCAAGGGATGCCGGGGCCACCGGAGGGTTTGTTCGTAAATTTCGATTTCATTCACTAGGCTAGAAGGATCGATCCGTACGTGCTCGAGTTTGAGAGCGACATCTTGTCCAGTTTGAAGGTCGTGCCCTACAGTGTCGGTGAGTCATTTGTTACGAGGTCCTTGGAGCGACTCTCACCTTGATACACCTCACTGAAGGATCCACTACCCAGCCGGAGACTAAGTTGCCCATCGCATCGTTTCCCGCCATGGTTCGGAGAAGGAAGTATTTGGGCAGGGGTCTAAGACCCGCTTCGGCAACAGAACGAGTGGGAGAGGGTTACGCTTATTGTTAAAGGAAGTTTACAAGCTGCTGCGGCGACAACGAATCACATAGCGGGGCAGGGATCACTCAAAATGCCAAGCGCCGCGACCTGCCTCCGTCCGTGGGGTGCTCATCCTCCTTCATGTGCCTACTGGCGCTTACAGAAACAGTGTGCTTTATAAATCTTTCCATCGTTCGCTCAAAGTCCGTTCGTGAACAGTATGCCTCCAGGAGAGGAGCCGGAACCCCAAAGTCGAAAGCGAAAGCGGCCAATTGAACACGCGCCGGCAGTAGATCCTCAACCGCAACCACAGGCCAAACCTCGAAAGCGATCGCAACGGCCGCGCAGCAGGACACCTCCCGAATTCTGGGACAATCTTTCCAGAGTACCTCTCTGTCGTCGTGCTCTTCGAGAGTTCGATAGAAGGACAGTACCGCCTGTCGCACCTAAGCCGCCAGAGCGGTATGTCCTGAAGGGGGATCTCGTTAAACAACTCAAGTGCTTTTCCCGCCACGGTGGTCCAGACCTTCGTGATATCAGAGGAGTAAGTTCTATCAATGATAGGAGAAGTCATGCTAACTCTTTTCAGTACCCAGAACAGAAAACAGAAGCCAGAATGAGTCAATCTCGCTCAAGTCGATCCCAAATTTGGAGTGGGGCCAACCTTTCCAACGCGTCAAGCCGCCAGTCTACGCAGAGGACGACGATATCTTCAAAAGATCCTGCCTTTGAGCAGGCCATCATTGATGCGGGTTATTACCCTTATGGATATGAGTATTCGGATGATGAAGACACTCCAATACCGAATAACATTGAAGAGCTAATGGAGGAGAGGCTAGGACAGCCAAGGCCATCTTTGTCGCCATCTCATTTCACCAACGGAGACTTCAGAAACTTTCAAAGGGAGAATATGAAGGCCAAGACTGAAGATCGCGTGAGAAGCGACGTCTTCCCGATCATTAGAGGCAAGGCCGTTATCCCATCCGGCCAGAGCGAAAAGTTCAACCACCTCACGCCGCTGGCTGGTAACATTTCGGACGCGCAGCCGGACTACTATAACGGCTCTCGCCCAGCACAGCTCCACCCTGACGTGCGGAGCAATCTCGGGCCGTACATTATCCCGTGCACTGATACATCAAGGCCGCTGCTCCCGAACTTCTTCACTGAAGTAAAGGGGCCTAAAGGAGACGCTATAGAGCTGAAGCTGCAGATCACGCAGGATCTCGGAAACGGCGCCCGCGGCATGCACAAACTGCAGTCGTACAAGCAGAAGAACCCCACGTACGACGGCAAAGCCTACACTCTCGGGGCGACATACCACAGCGGCACCGGCACCCTCCAGATGTACGCAATGCACCCTACCGAACCGGCACGGCCAGGAGGCGACCCGCAGTACCACACGACTCAGATCAACGGCTTCCACATGACTGGCAACCGTAATACCTTCCTCGAAGGTGCCACGTGGTTTAGGAACGCGCGGGACTGGGCGAAAGAGAAGAGGGACGACTTCATTGCCCTTGCGAATGAGAGGGTAGATGGGGAGGAAGCACCTTCGCCAGACGAGCCTTACTTGGCCTCTTTTACGGCTTCAAGCCAGAATGAGCTCTCTATCACAAGTAATACTACGCATCAAGATTCGGAGTCATCGACGGACGAGCTCGCTCGAGACACCGATTTACCGCGCAAGCGTCACGCTAAGTCGCGCCAGTCTGGTCGGCGAAAGCGTACCACTGCCAGCTCAAGCGCCCAAGAAAGCACTGCTGTGGAATCCTGGACATTCGCTAAATGGCGATTCCACTGTTTCCGAGGTGAAACCAAAGTGGGATCGCAAAAGGATTGTCCATGCGACGTTTGGGTATATAACAAGGACGGTTGGTCTAATGGCGGAGGGAAACAGTGGTGCCTTTGGGAATTGGATGGGACCATGGATTACGGTTAAGCTTGCGGCTTGAGACATGGACACTGGGTGAAGTTCGGCATAATTAGGAGCCAAAGCAGGAATACTAGGAGCCTAAATGGGGATCCTTGTCTTTGTTTCGATGAATTACAAGTTCATTTCCTTCCATTCCAAATTATGCAAATTGCTTGAACTGTACATACCACTCTCTTCCATTGTTTGAGATTTCGACAACGGAAGATGCTCGCTTCTCACCTGACCCTGCAAGACTGCTCGCTTCTCAGCTCACCTGCAGGACTGCTCGCTTCTCAGCTACCGTGCGAGACTGCTTCGCTTTAGCCAACCTGCAGAAATGCTTTCGTCTTAACCAACCTGCAGGAACACTCGCTTCTCAACCAACCTGCAGGAATGCTCATTTCTCAGAACCTGCAATAATTCGCTTGACGGTTTGATACCAACTAGAGTACCACCAGTGGCACCAACTTCGGTTGTTGGCATTCGCTTCTACAAACGAGGACTGGAAGTTGATGGTGCGAATAGTTATTATTAGCGGGAGTGAAGTGGTTGATGGCGCCTAAAGCCGCGTCAAAAACCGCGGGATCGGGCGGTGGAAACCGCGTCACCTAGCTTTATTGTAGAATTTGTTGATCGCAACCTCTCAAGGCACCAGCTGTACGAACACACCTAATTCTCATAACTCGTCTACAAAGCTGGAACTTTATCTTTCTTAGTGCTCTTCTACAATATATACTAGCAAAACCTGTTCGATCGCATAGACAACGACGCTACACAATAAATCACACCACGCCAACCATGGCGTCAGCACCTGAAGAGCGAATTGCCGTACCAGTGGACGATCCAAATGCAGATACTGAGTGGTACTGTAGTTTACCATTTCATGGATTGGCAATGAATTTTGTCTGACGCCTTGTAGGAACGATATTCTTCGCAAGCATGGCATCATCCCCGAGAAACCCCCATCTCCTACTCCCATGATCGAAGAGGCTCTGGCAGAAGCTAGAAGATTGGCGCACGAGAATAGATTAGAGGGAAAAGACCTCGACGAGCTTGCAGAGCTGGAAGACGATGAAGACGAAGACTTCTTGAACGAGTACCGGTCCGTTTGATCACACCCGGCGAATATCTATGGCTTAATATTTGTATCCTTACAAGAGTTGCAGTCGAAAACGAATGGCGGAGATCTCCTCGATCACTTCTAAATCTGTATTCAACCAGGTGTATCCGGTTCAGAAAGCAGATTGGTCGCGGGATGTTACCGAAGCTTCACAGAAAGCATTCGTCTTCGTACTCCTGACATCTTCCCACGGCACCAACGTCGAATCAAGAATAATGACGGAGATGTGGAGGGAGCTCGCGGCAAAGTTTGGTGACGTGAAGTTTTGCCAAATTCGCGGAGACCTGTGCATCGAAGGTTATCCGGACAAGAATACACCTACCATTTTGGTGTACAAAGACGGCGATATCAGGAAGCAAATCGTGACGTTGAGTGAATTCCGCGGCGTGCAGACAAAGCTACCAGGTGAGTTTAATTTCCGCTCGTTTTTCGAGACTTGATCTCCGCTACGAAATCTCTGTCTCATCAACCACTCCGCACTGTGCTCTGCTCCGCACCTTCAATTTTGCGTGCATTGAACGGATACGAATACGACCAGATCGTCGATTCTTTCTCCGTGCAAGACCTTTTGAGTGTTAAGCTGACGGCACGTGCCGTTGCAGACATAGTGCAGATGATCGTCGACGTCGGTGCTGTCAAGCAAAACGACTCTCGCATTCGACCAGAAAATGATGAAGATTCAGGTTCTCGGGGTAACATAAAAGTTGGAAAGACAAATGCGGCAAGTGGAGCCAACGAAGATGACAACGGCGATGATTGGGATTGACAACGCTGCATCATTTATTGATTGAGAGCGGCAAAGTTGAGACGGGAGCATGCATTGGGAACCGTCCGCCATTCAGGACTAGAGTGGCTGTTTTACGCCATGTGTTCGTGATAATCGCCACCTCGTAAACATGGGAATGGACTGTTCACGGGCCCTTGGGAGGATCTTCCAATCCGTGCTATGGATGGGACGTTCAGGGCGATGACTGCTAGTTTCTTTTCACTCTAGTCTAGCACGCAGTTCTCTGTGTGTATGCCATCCTCGATAATTGTGGCGCTTCGAAAAACTGGTGCGTCACCGGGTAATTCCCCGCGAATCGCTCAGCTTTGTCGATTGCGTTCAATATTCTTGATCATGGCTGGCTACATAACGGCATAATTGCAGAGTAGTGAAGCCCATGTCGACAAATCCGTGACTACGCAGAGCCATGGAAAGCGAAATTGGATGGTGCAGATGGCGCTGGGAAGGGCTGAAAGCCTGTCTCGTGTGGCCGGTTGTGAATCCACGATAGGCAGTGGGCCTCTGCGATGTAACACATTGATGTTGAAGAGTATCTTTTGTTTTCATGCAATGATTCGTTTATTTCCGGTCCGTGAATGGAGCCCAACCCGCTACGAGGCTATCGTAACGGGCGGTGAGTCACTTGCAAGCAGAATGGCTTCCCGCTTTGAGAACGAGGTACATGTATGTCGCATTGGAACACGAGTGGCTAACCAACCACTTTGTCGTGGCCTGAACCCTGCTTACGTAGGTGATTTGCACTGGCAGCCTTTGTCTTTAGTGCGCTTATGTCAAGCTCATCACAGAAACTTGGCTGGGATTACATGTACACTCCCTGGTACATTTGGTGGGTCCCATTGTGGCGCTGGAGCACGTTCTCGCCCTGGAGTTATGCGAGCACTGCAGGAGAGCGACGACGTGTGCCGTATCCGGACTGATGACCTAGTTTGTAGAATTGTTCCGCTGGGGCGAGAGTAGCAAAAGCTTCTTATCATCAGTTACTCGTATGTCCATGGCGCGTTATGCGTGGTGCTTTGGTGACTGTGATTCGACGTCGTTTTTCTTCCCCTTGAAATTGCCATGGCTGCTCGCCCTATCTTACTTCAAGGCTTGGGATTTCCTTTGTATGAGTCGATCCGGCTTGTCTTTTGCAGTTGGCGAGCGATTTCAAAGACTGAGAGGTTAAGCTAGCCCCGCAGAGTAAAAATAATTCACTCGTCGCCGACCCCACAATGACGATACGATATATGAAGAGCCAAGGATCGTGATCGAGCTCGTGAAAATCAAGAGTCGACAGCGCCAGCGAATGAATAGGGTATGAGTATCCACCAACTCGTAAACTACCAGAAGCCCCGTAAATTTCTCGTGCAGCATTAGCTCTTCTTAGATTTGGTCATTTTGCAAAGACATCTGCTTGGAGTTGACATTGGCCGCGGCTATTGAACAGCAGCTCAAAGCCAGAAACAATTTGCGATTTATCTGGGTGGTGACTCTCATCAGAAGCAAATTGCTTCCTGGTGATCGCTTTTCGATCTAACCAAACTCGAGAGATGCCTTTTGAATGCTATCGGCCCGTTTTTCGAAACATGCCTTCGGCTCCTTCACTTCGATCCCCATGGCCAATCTTTCCGACTAGCAGTCGTGTTAGGAAACCGTATCACTGCCCAGCCAAAAGGCTCTTCTGCAACGCCTCAAAAGCCAGCATTGTGCAGACCATCCTCGGCAGTCAATCGAAGCACCGGTCTAGATCGCACGGCTTCCAAGCACCCCTCGATCGAAGCTAACCACACACCAGGCTGCACATCGCAAAAGCTTAATCGGGCATCCGTCATCGCGCGGCACAAAACACGAACGCGGGTACTCGGACCCCCTCCAATCGCAGCCTGATTCTCCGCATCCTCCACGCCGCACAAATACACGTCCGCCCAGCGGCCGGCCCATCCTCTCGTTTCCATACGGACGACCACGCCCGGCCCAGCCTCTCGCCGTTTCGCGAAGCGCACCCTGTCCGCGCATCCCGTCCGCGAATGACAACTATATCCCATTCCTGGGTCGGCATGTCGCACGTCGTCGGTTCCGTCGCTGGTCTTCGCATCAGAGCGCCACGGCTGCGACGTGAAGGTCGAGGGCGCTCGCCGTGGCTCGCCGATTGCATGCGGCAGTTCGGTTTTGGGGGTCCGACGCCGTGTGGGCGACCCGTGCGCTTGTACTCATGCCACGGGTGGGTCCTGCTTGCTATGGTGCGAACGGGATGGGTGGTGCGGGTTGGTGTGGTTGGCGCGCCTGGGGCCGTTGGGTGGGTGGAGCGCTTGGCGATGGTGCTGACTGGCTATTGGGACTGCTGCTGAGAGGTACGTGGAAGTGTGAGGATCCACTGGTTGAGGCGGTGGTCGGTGTGGATAGCAGAGCATTTCCTGCTGCCATTGTCGGCTTGTCTGGACGTGGCAGAGAGTAGGAATATCGAACTGAAAAAATTCTGACGACATGGAATTAGAGTTCGTAGAAATGAAAGAGTGATAGCTATTGACAGCTTGTCATTGTAAATATTGGTAGGAAGAAGTAGAATGCCACACTACTCCAAGCTCTCCACTGCTAAAACATTCGGTGACCTCCTTGTCAAATTGACCTCCCTGGGTCATCCTATCATCGACGTTAAATCGTTGCATGTTACATACATTAACGCCAGACTGGAAAGGTCGAACGGTTGACGACATCTAAAGCGGGTATAAGAAGGGTTGTGTCAAACTCGTTGAACTCCAAATTTTGGGTGCGTCGGCCGCTTCAACAATGAGCGGCTCTCGTCGTGAAATCTCCGGCGTAAATGGCCATCCTATATCCTACACTCTCCGATTCATTTTTGTTCGTAACATATGATCCAGCTCAGATCAGTTCGTCACCACCACCTCGTCTGCTTTCCTCCACAGCTCTGCGTACTTCCCGCTCCGCGAATACAGGCCCACTACCGTCGCAGCGGGTAGTGTGCCGTAACCGCTCGCAAACATCAGCGATGTCGACATGGCCCTGTCGGACCAAGGGGTGGGATTGAATTAGATCCCAGGTAGCGCCGGCGGGTAGTAGCCGTCCATCGCCTTCTATGGATGAAAAGGTACCTGGTGAGGGGGTGGAATAAAGAGGGTCACTGATCAAATCCGAAGTAGGATTTGAGGGGGAATTACTCGAGTGCGTGGACGTGGAAAGCGAGCGGTTGGACGACGTCTGTTGGCGTAAGATTTCATTTTCGTTGGTGGCGCGCTGTAGGGCCAATTTTAGCCGTTGGTTGTCGGATGCAAGGGAGGTTGCAGAGCTTTCGAGGGCGGTGAGTTTGGCTTCGAGATCTTTTACATGGCGCTCCTTGCGCTCGCGAAAAGCGCGTTGACTGTGACATGGCAATTAGCATATGCATTTCTTGCAACTGAACAAGCTCAGGACTCGGTGAAATGATTTTTTCACTTTTTTGTCGCGGTTTGTGAGCTATAACGGGCGGAAGGATCAGGGATGCAACGGTGGTGTTTCGGTGGGGTAGTGAAAGAGAGTTAGTGCTTACGCTGCGCGGTTCTGTGCTTTGCGCCTGCTCTGAGCTGGCGTCAGGTCCTTCTCCTCGCTGCTGCTCCTGCGCGCGTCGCGAATGCTGGAGTTTTGGTTTTTGCCTGCGCCGGAGGCGTCTTGGAGTAGGTCGGCGCTCATGCCGTCGGAGCCCAAGCCGCTGTCGACGCTGCCGCTGAGCATGTTCATGCCGGACGGGCCGATGTCGCCCTGGCTCGTCGACATGAGCGGATACCGAAATGCATCGTACGGTTGTGCAAACATGGAGTTGTCGAGTGAGTCCTGCGATATATCATGTGAATGGAAGTCCATATCAGCCGGTAGCGGAGCGATGCGCCGATCTAAACGAAAAAGGCGAGATCGTGCGAGCGCAAGCTAAGGGTTTAAGTAAAAGAAGCGACTCACCACCACCTTCTCCTCACCGGAATATGAGGGAGTCGGAGGCATGCCCATGAACTGGTAGGGCTGAGCGGTCTGAAAGAAGGGAGAGTAATCCATGGCGGGCGAACGCCTACAGTGAGATGGTCGCAACAACTAGCCTGACCAACCGTGTCCAACAAAAGGCTCACGGCGAGGAAGATGAAGTTGGATGATGACTTTCGGGAAGGAGAAAGACTGGGAGTCAAGAGTGGTGAATGAAGGCGTGGGATGGGAGCTCGTTGGGCTGGCCTCAGGCGGGAGAAGTGTATTGCGGGAAGGGTATTGGGCTGACGGTTGAGGCCGGTAGCGGGTTGCTTATATCAGGCCCGAAGCTGCGTACTGGTCGTGCTGATGGGAACTGGCGGGCACCGCTGGCAGCGCACTGACTGGCATCGATTGGCATCGACTGGACCAGAGCAGAAATTCCGTAAAGAGGGAAATGGGGAAGGTTTGTACCGTTCTCTGCACGCCAGCCGACAGTGATGGCAGGGGCAGGGATAGGCGAGGGGCTGCCGGCCGGTACATGTAACTGCACGGAGCAGCATTACGGCTAAATCTCCTGTGGTTACAGAGCCTTCAGTGGTGTAGCTACCTTTAGTAACTGTTTTGGCCGGGATGCAAACCACCTCAGTGGCTTTCTCGCATGTCGACTCCGAGCTAGGGCGGGCTTGTCTGCATCTTTTGGGCACGTCGACCATTTTTCTGCAAGCCTCACACCACTGCATAACAAGCGCGCCGGCGTGTGGATCTGAACGTGAAGCAGCCAAATGAGACGTGGACAATCCGCGGCATAGCACCAAAGCACCCGCTATACTCGGCTTCGATCGGTATTTCGTCAGCCTAAGTGTGGTTGCGGTGCCGACACTGTGCTAGATCGATATGGCAGCTCATCGCAGGCCATCAAGGTGAATGGAATGAGGCTATTTTGCTGTACCACAGTAAAAATACTCACGGCTAAATGCGGCCCGCTGATGCGTAGAGGCAAGTCTACCAACGCTTTGCTATATCCTCGTTCATATGGTTGTCGAGAGGCTTCCTGTGCCGTTACTTGCTGTCGGTTGCGTACTACCAAACCTGCCTTTCTAGAAAACGTCCGGCGCCGTTGGCCAGCCCAAGCGTCAACCAGCCTCCAAGGATTACATAGTAGCTGTTATCCGCTCTTCCGCTCCGCACATGATATGCGCGCGCCCAACCAAAAACCTCCGTAAAATGCCTTCTTATGTAATCCCTTGCGAACGCAGATCGCGATGAGTTAGCAACCCAAGGGTCCACGGCTGCCTGCTCAATTGGGTTCTGGCGCAACACGCACAACACGATGGGCTAATGCTGCGTCAGCTCTCGTCTAGTGGAACAGCCCATCTTTGCAGATAAATGTCCAGGCCCTTGAGCTTGTTCCTGCGGCCACACCCGTCAAAGAGCTCGCCTCTTGTTGAAATAGTAGACTGCTCTCGAATGACGTTGTTGACGGGTACTGGCTATCTAATCCAGTCATGCCATTTCGGCCCCAGACTATCTCTACAGCCTCTGACGTATCTTCGAAATGCAATGGGGAGCGCGAAGGATTGCCACTAGCTTGGTTGCCAAAGTTGTTAGGCGCGCTGGGTTGGACAAGGTCTAAATCGACCTTATCCATATCTTTGTTCGCCTGCAGTTGAGATCTTCTATTTTAGCCTTGGTTCTCCGCTTCGGCGTATCTCCAGCGAAGGTAACCCACCTATTGCTGGAGAATTTCCTTCACCGAATATGCTTGATAGGCGAACACTACCAGACACCACTGATCCAAATCCGAGGCCAGAAGTGATATTTCCGGCCGGAGACAACACAATTTCCTCTCCAACTAGGTAGTCGGTCTTATACCAAGGGTAAAATCCTCTACACACTCTTTCTTTAGCGTTGAAGAGACGATTTGGCTAGTCGTCTATTGTCGGCGAGAACGAACACAAGCAAGAATAGATAAACCCACGTGGCTTCATAACTTGGAAGAGAAGCTAGACAATGGCCCTTACAGTGGCTCTCGCATAAAAGTGGCAGTTATCGTACGATTATGATGAATAGAAAGGCCTGTGAAGACAATTGATTGCGGCTATACTTGGCTGTTGAATCTAATAGACCAGGCTTGTATGGCTCCTCTCGCATAACCCTGCCATGCTTGTACGCACATTCCACGCTGCCATTTTTGACTTCGAGGCCACATCATGTGCTGTCATTAGAAAGCACCCTACTGTCACTTTGTAAAACCACGTAAGATGCATATTGCGCTATTCTAAATAGTAGGTCTATAAGCCTTTTAAATCTTTTCTTTCTATATTGCCAAATCTCGTTGTAGACATGTATGACAGTGATTCTGACCCAAGTCGCCCCAATTGTGTTGAGTTCACCACCATCACATTACCCATGGATGAGATTAATAAGACATAAGGTAGCTGCGGGTCAAGCTTGATGGCTCATTGCTTCCGCACCTCTGCCATTGTGATTCCACCGTCAGCTTCCGCAAGTGCCGTTTCGCTCTTACGAGCCCTCTTCTTCAGTACGTTCTCAATGAATGCTTCACCTGCTTTGTATGAAGAGCGAACCAGCGGGCCGGACGCGCAGTAGAGGAACCCCAAGTCGAGAGCTCGTTTCCTCCATTGTTCAAACACCTCAGGCGTGACGTACTCATGTACCTTCATGTGGCGCTTCGTCGGACGCATGTACTGCCCGAACGTGACAACATCGACGTCGATCTTGCGAAGTTCTGATACGTAGTCAGCTTGATTCAACCGAATCTCTCTTGGTGAATGAATCCAAACCTTTGAGCGCATCCCATATCTGATCTTCTGTCTCGCCCAAACCCAGCATCATGCTGGTCTTTGTGATTAGCCCTTCTTTGGCCTTCTTCGCTGCATCAAGCACACTCAAACTTTGTCGAAAGGTAGCTCTTCGATCTCGCACCATTGGTGTTAGTGCTTCGACAGTCTCAACATTGTGTGCATAAACGTCGAGGCCGCTCTGTGCCACAAGTCCGACCATCTCTAGGTCACCAGCGTAGTCTCCGGTAAGAGCCTCTACCAGCATCGTAGGCGCTTTCTGTTTTATTTTTGATATTGTCTCGGCGAAGTGATGGGCACCTCCATCTGCAAGGTCATCTCTATCGACGGATGTCAGAACAACGTAACCTAGACCCCACCGAGACAATGCTTCTGCTGTATGCTCCGGTTCATGAGGATCTAAGGGCGGAGGAGTTTTAGATGTCTTGACAGAGCAGAACCTGCATCCTCGCGTGCATGTATCGCCCATTAGCATGATTGTTGCCGTCGCTGCCGATTTGGATGAGCCGCCCCAACAGTCAGAGATGTTCGGACACCGCGCCTCTTCACACACTGTCGATTTTCTCAGTCAGCAATTTCATCCTCCCATGCAATTGTAGCAGAACGGCCCTACCTGTGTGCAAATTCAATCCTCTCAAGTCATTCCGAAGCCTTTTGAAATTCTCTCCCTCAGGAATCGGTGTCTTTAACCACTCAGGCAGCCTGGTGATCTTCTTCTGCCTTCCCGGCGGCCCAACCACCATGGTTCGCAATTCCAATGCATCTTCTCTTGACAGCGGCGTTTCCGGAGCGCCCACGAAATCTGAGAATGCCGGGCCGGTGTTCAGCTGGTCGCTAAACTCTGTCGCAGGCCGACGCGATTGTTCACTTGTTGATGACGGCTCTCCAACCGTAGTTGCGTAAGAACGGAATCGAGCCGATGGTGTGAGAACTCGAGGGGAGAGTGATGTCGAGCATAAGAGGCATCGAAAACAGGTGTAGGGTCGTGTCGCCAAAGCCATTACAAATCTCGATCACGAAAGCTTTGATGGCATTGGAAATCTCGCGGCGCAAAATGATGGGAGTTGAAGAGGTGCGAAAGATAGTAGTACCAGTAGGACCTCGAAAGTAGGGTAAAAGTTTTGTTCTCTAGTGGAGTTGGGAGCTGTGAAGATTGTTGGTGGCAGTAGTTCGTTGATGAGGCAATGTCTATCGAGCGGCCGGCTAGATGCGGGAAACACCGCGAGTTTGAATCAGGAGCTCGGCAGAGCTTCAATCTCAAGCGAATCATGAAGGTACTTCTATACGTCGACTGCTTCGTTTATTTCATGGACAGTATTTTGTATTTATCAATTTCAATGGTTGATCTCAAATTAGTTCCAAAAAAGACTGTTTCATTCATAACAAGCTGCTCTAAGGAGAAAGTAACTGTTAATGGACACTAGCTCACGTCCATGCTTCGATCAAGCACGTATTTCGGCATATCTGCGGAGATAGATTTGACTGCCTACAGCAGCAAATGGCATTATCATCCACATAGGCCGAGATAGACTTGCTCTTTCTCTTGTCGTCAATGCTCAACACCAGGTGCAGCATTCACAGCATAATCGTCCCCTTTCACGATTCTCCAATCACCAATTTCGTCTCCACCAGTCCCTTCGACCTTCTTCCACCAATGTAGCGAGCACCCTCTCAACGCAATCTCTTTGCCCTTGACAAGGCTTCTGACCGGATCGTCAACGCCTGCCGTGACCCTCAATGTCCACTCCCAGACGCAGAATTCCTCGGTTCCGTAGACCCCATGCGTCTCCATCCGCAAAGAGCTGGATGTGTCGTAGGTGGAGCGAAGGAAGACCGCGAATTCGTCGTAGTTGAGATTCTTTGCGTTCCACGCTTGAAGATGAGGAAGTCAGCTGTTGGGTAAATGTCTGAGAAAATGCGGCTCGACCAGCAAGCAGATATGCGTACCGTGATCCGAGAAGCTTAAGTCTTTATGATAGAATGTCAGGATTTGGTCAACATCGCCGCGTTCAAAGCATGGTGTCAGACGAGCCTGCCGCTCGGCGATGAACTGTTTCACTGCTGCATCCGTAGCCATCTGGCACCAGCTTGGACTTCTTTGCACAAAGTTGATGGCCTTAGACGGAGGAATTACACGCGAAGGTCGCATTCTTATTCAGAATCTTCGGGTAAGACCGCAAAGCTCGCAGCTCTACGTTCGGTTCGTGTATGGTCAAGGGTGGAATCAAGCATGACTGGCAGGTTTGCCCTTTCCAGTGAGGCTGCGCGAGACTTGGCGAAATATCCGGGTTAAATCCCCTCGCAAGGCGTGCATTGTGGGGGCGCCTTCTCCAAACTCTTCGAGCGGAGGATAGTTACTGAGACCGAGACCGAGACCGAGACCGAGACCGATATGACACTTTTCCTTTCTTTCGCCCGAAAGCATTGCAACCGGCAGGATTAAGTCAATGAGAACCTCCTCAGCTCGCTGTACTAGTGAGCGACAGTGGTGAGCTAACAAGATGCTCGATTTCCTCAAGGTCTGGGTAGACTTCCTTCATCTTCTCAAACTTTTGAATTAGAATACGCTTTTGTACATTCTCGATGCGCGTGAAGGAGAAGATATATCGCTTGAGAAACAGGATATCGTCGACTCGTTGCAAAGTATCTTCAGTGGACGCTTGCGGTAGGTGAATTACGACGTTCGCAATAGTGTCGGTGATTTCGAAAAGCTTGCTGAGGATCCCAGTCCCATGTATACCCACTGACTCGAGGGACATGCGCGTTAGGAACTGTCGGAGTTGACTCGAAAGTCGCAGTGGAAATGTAAGCGTCAGAGATTCGGATTTTGATTCCGAGGAGAGAAGAATATTTGACATGGCCAATTGCCATACCAGCGTCCGTAGCCACTGACGTGTAATAATTAAGTCCGCTTGTTGCATGGCCGAAAGCGTACTAACTTCCATCTGCCACTGACTGTCGTCCAGCTGTTCATGCTTTCGTTCCACGAACTCTGATGTGACCAGGGATCGGTCTCCATTCCACAATTGGATGAATTCTCTGTCGATAATCATGAACGTCTTGATGATAAGGTTCCAACCTTGCTCTATTTCTGGAGAGAGTGTCGGGTCATGATCCGGTAAGCTTTCCAAAGGCTCAAGACATACCGGCGTGTTTTCAGTCAGCGCCGTAAATCTTTCATGAATGAAGCATTCCCAGTACGCCCTCTGATTCCTCGCTCGTTCTCCAGGGCTTAAAGAAGCCATTTCTGCAGCGTTCTCGATTCGAAGCATGTGCAACATCGAAATAGCCTGACGCAAGTAGAAAAAGCCAAGACGCATTTTCTGCAAACCCATCAAGCAGATTTGAACAAATACGTTCCCCATGATCTTTAATAACGTTGCCTGAAATTCCAATCCCATTGGCTCTCGACACTCGAGGCATCGATTGAGAAGACTGGCGATTTGATCCTTGATAACCGGCGCATACTGAACCACGTCTGATCTTGTGAGATTGATAGTAACTGCTGCGAAGGCGTACAGAAAAGAGGCTGCTTCCATGTTGTGGTTCATTTGTTGAACGCAAGTACGTATTTCTGCTTCCGTGATAACGGGATTTACTGGGTAGACAAGAGCCAAGTAGTCTGGAATGAGGTCTAGAAAGAACTGAGGGTGTGGATGGGGCGAGATTGGTGGAAGTGGAAAAGATGTCGGTGACGGTATCGAGTTAGTTGCTGTTGGTGATAATGGAGCAGGAGAAATATGAGAGTATGAGGTGGTGGTATTCTTTCGATACTCAGCAATTACTGCTCCTCGTTCAGCTGTATTTCTTCTCGCGTGCGTCCTCTTTCCAGCTGAGTAAACGCATTTTAAATCCAAATGATTGCATTGTTGACATCGTTGCTGTCCGTTGCACCTCACCTTACGACGCTTGCAGGCGTCACAGGCTTGAGAAACTCGCCGTTGCTTTCCATCTTCTTCTGTTGTCATGACTGCTCTATCTCAACAGGCCGTTGTTGAGATGAACCCTGTGATGTGGCGGATCCAATGCGAGAGATGCGCCTTTTTGGAATTGCTTTTCTCGGCTCGGTAGTATCAGCTCTCCAAATTTGCCGACGCGGTGGTTCAAACAAGGCAGGGGAGAATCGGATAGGGAGATTCGAGATCTCAGGAAGAGACTCTCCGAACCATATGTGAGGATTGTCCAAGCAATATTATCGGAGGAGATAATTGCGGGGAAGAGGCAAGGGTCCATTGCAATGCCTTGAAGTTGCTTCTTTTGGCGTCACGCTAGCAATTAATGATGAGCAGGTCTTGCCGAACGATGATTGTTGGCTTTCTTCAAGGAAAGGGAATGGCTATAGCAATTTCAATCAGCTCGAGAATCGAAATAGCCGTAAATGTGGTCATCAGTAATGAAGCAATCAGTTATTGTGGGTGTTCAACATTGCATTGGCATAACCGCGTAACTCGATGGAACTACTTGAACGTGAATTGCGTCGGGCTGCCAGGATCCACTTCAAATCGCCCACATGGAACATCACTGTGGGAATTTGGGTATCCATGCATCGTGAGTGGAAAGCATGATGCGGAGAGTGAAACGTCTCTGGTGGATGATGTTTGAGGCTTTTCTTGGGAATAGCATGCCAAATTCAGCGCAATTCGACAATTTGAACTAGAAGATGTGCAATGGAAACACTGGAGAAATCAACTGAAATGGGTACCTTCACTGGTAAAATGAACTTTGTTGTGATTAGATTATGATGATGAGACCACAATCATTCTCCGACATATTAAACTGACACACTCATACATTAAACGATTCGAAGAAGGTCCCAAACGACAATTGGCACGAATGCCCACGCGTGAATCAACTTGGAAGCAAGCACGGTCGCGATTGACAATCTAAAAAAAGGCCATGAGAGCACCAATACCTGCAATCAATGCTCCTGACACATATGTATGCGTGGAAGCGGCACCGGTGAAGACAGCCGAGCTGGACGTTGTCGTGTTCGAAGAATTCGTTTTAGCGCTGGCAGAAGTCGTCGCGGTCGTTGCGGCCGGAGTGGAAGATGCTGGGGCCGAAGTGATGGGAGCAGAGGTCAATGCGGTGCCAGGAATACTGAGAGTGACACCAGCTGAAGCACATAGCGCCACGGCTCCGCTAAGAGCAGCTACAACAGTAGGTTAGGCCTCAGTTCTATATGTAATCGAAAGAGGTCACGACGCACCGGATTGGTTGGCTGGCGAGCATGATGATTCAACACATGGCTCTAAGCTCTCGATGTACGAGCTTTGCTCGCAGATGCAGGTGACGTTGGATACGGCACACTGAGAAGGCAGGGCAGAGACAGCGCAGTTAATCTGATGAGGTTAGCACTCAGCTCCAGAGCGAATGGTACGCCTGATGATCTTGAATGGTATGAAACGTAATCCACAGTCGTATCATGAATGGCTTAGAAAGAATATAGCTATGAGCATCGAAAATGATACCCATAGACCCAATTCATTCCCAGAACTAGCCTTCGTACATGATCGAAAGAGAATGACTTGTGGTACATCATGTCCAAGCGCATAGCATCCAAGCCAGTATGAACTTACAGCACATTGAGGTAGGCCAGCCAATTGCGCCAAAGCTGGAGCAGCAATTGCCGCAATTGTGATGACAGTGAGAGACTTCATGATGGACGGGTGATTTCAGATATGTTCCAAAGCTAAAACGATGGGAAGATTTGGAAACGAAAAAGCGAATTGAAGTTTATGAGCGAGAGAGGAGACGACGCGCAAGCACCAACATTCCTTTCGGACATGGGGACTCGAGGCCTTTAAATTTGGAAGCGCCCAGAGCAGAGCAATTGGATAGGCCTGAAGTGCGGGGAGCTGACAACAGTGGAATGCATGCAGCGCGACGGCTGGAGATAGGCCGCATTGCGTTTGGTAACTAATACCTCACTTTACCTTAGCCCTACCAGTCGACGGTTCTCACTGCGAGTCCGTATGATTACCAGGCGGTTGGTTGGTTCCAAACGAGCTACAGCCTTATTAGCTGGTACACAGTAGTTCCAAATGAACTCCGTATTCAGTAGCGACATAAGCTGTCAGTAGCGAGAGCAGCAACGACGTGTCCGAGCGCAAGCCAAGGGCTTTTTAGACGTTGATATGACATCCATCCCCTCTCATCAATCCATTGTTTAGCGTGCGAGCGCACTACCGTTTCGGACAATCTTAAGTGAGCAGCCACACGTCAACTGTAGTTAAGGCCTCGCGACGCGACAGCGCTCATGCAATCTGCCAGCCACTGCCAAGTCAAAGTTCGTGGTGGTGCGACTGTCAGGTGTATAATTGAAGCCATGTCACTGGCAAGCTGTCGAATGATCCGGCAGAGTGGCAGGCATGATAACGGGAAACAAGCGGCGATCCTATTCTGTGGCGTGCAGACGTGAAGGGTTTGTTGCAGCGGGTTAGAAGTGACACCATTGGACGGTGAAGCAGTCAGGCCCCAAACTCAACGAATTCAAAGTAACAGACGGTGAAAGGCCGTCAAAGCCAAGGGTTGGATGATGCAGGACGAAAGAAGGTTGCAGCTTCGACTTGCGAGAAGAAACTGTGGTGGAGCCGCCGTGCACAAGCGCAACGGCGTCTACCGCTGCCATTAATTTACATCCCTACCGCATCGATACCTGGCTTTCGTTCACGACACAGTTCAGATTCTTCAGTGAATTTCATTTTAGTTGGCAACTTTTTAGTCATGATTTAGATACAAAAAGCAGTCAATCCCCAGCCTAAAGGTTTTTGAAATGTTGGTTTCAGTGGACTTTCGTACCGATTGCTGAATAGAACAACCCAGCTAGCAAACCGGAAAGTGAAACATAACAGCAATGTTCTTTGCCTTGACTTAATCCCTCTGCGTCTCACACCGCAAGACTGACGAGACGTGGTCAATATGATGACATCCGCTACAGTCAACTGGTGATTCGGGTACAGGTACAAGTCTTCTTCAAGAGGCTCATGTATACTCTGGTTCGGTTTTGAATACGTCATTTGCATCTTTTCTTACGGTCGTCGAGCAAACAGATTGTAAAATGTGTCGAAGAGGCGCGGAGTATGGCGTGCAGAGGTGGTCCGGCGCATTTGATATTCGAAGCCGATAGGTGTAGGAGGCTCACGATATCGTGGATCACGGCCAACTCGAGCCGGAGGAGCTCCATAGTCCTCACCGAAGAAGGAATTGTTTCCCTCCGGAGATCTGTCAATGCACCACGCTGGAGGCTTCTTGAACCGAGCAAAGTAGTGTCGAGGTCTTTGTCCGAGTGTCTCCTCAAGGTAGACAACAAGATTTTCGTAGACCGCGTAGAGAGCGGGATCCAGAGAATATTCATCGCACAAGTTCTCTGTGTCATCCTTCTGAATGGTTTTCTTGACGACGTTCAAATAATCTTCTTGTCTGCGACGCGTGGTGTAGCCGGAGTTCCACCACTCTTCCAGATTGAATGGACGGGTTCGATCCACGCCGTCAGAAATAGCTTGGTCCGAATTAGTACTTGTAGCTTCAATGCTCTGAAGCAGAGCATGCTTGTTTCGAGAAGCCGGAATCGCATTCTCCTGAGATGAGGATTGCACCAATGCTTTAAGTTCGCCGGGCTCGTTTTCTTCTTCATTGTATTCAAGTCCCAGGAATCGCAGTTGATCTAATTCTTGAGTCTGTTGATCGACTTCCAGTACACTTGGCTTTCTCAGAGTGCGGTTGATATTACTGGTGATTTGAGCAGGTTCTTCCGTCGTGGTCGTAGTGTTTTGGTCATGATCAATGAGGATTCTGGAAAGGATTGAGATAGGACGTGTGCTCGTTGGACGTCCCAGAGCATTTTGTTCTTGTGAAGTCGCATAATACTGCTCATGGCGCGGAGCTTGAATGTGATACAGACCTTGATGGAAATTCTGGCCTGTATGTTGATTTGGGATCCACTGGTAGACATTTTCATCATATCCGGAAATATTTCCTGGCGAGGACGATTTATGCACATCTTCTGGAGATGTCTTCAGATTGACCTTGCCCATACTGGTTGCAGCCAATGGAAAGGAGAGACTTGAGTTGCGAGCATCAGGTTTATGAGGCTCAGTGGCAGATGAGCGCTGAGACATGCCCAGGCTTTCGTTTGTCGCAGCATATCCGAAAGATGAGGTAGACCGAAGCTGTTGAATAGGGGCACCGGAGTGACCGATGATTGGAGTGACGAACGGATCATCTGCGAAGGAAGATCGCTCTCCAGATGGAAGCGTAGCATAGCCATGATACCCAAGGTTAGAGATCCCTTGCGAGGAAACACCTGGGACGGGCAAGTTTGTCGAAGAGGAGATCAATAAATTGCCACTGCTTCCAATAGCGCGCTCGTGGGTTTGAAGATTTCCCGGATGGCCGACGAGAAGAGTCTGAGGTGTCTCTGTCACCATGGCCAAGCAGTCTTCCTCGCGCTGCTTCGCCACTGCTTGAAAGTAATGAAGGGTGTTTGGCGGCAGGCCACCGCCGATCTTCTGTCCTCGCAACTTGTCTCTCTCAAGTAGGCCTTCAATACGCTGGCGGGCGTATGAGTACTGACCAATGTTGACCCAGCGTAGACAGTGGCCTCCCCACTGATGAGCTTGTACATCTCCATTTGGATGCAAGATGAAAGCAATTTGACCTTCGAAGTCGCCAACGCTTTGCGACAGCCAGGTAGAGTCTGGTGGGAAGCCTTCAAAGACTTGGAATAGAATTTGCATGTAAGCCTTAAAGGCGACAATAGAATCCCATGCTGCCGTGTTCGATATCAAATTGTCCATTGATACTACAGTGACAGATTAATATCGGTGCCGCATGAAATTATGATCATTGGGCTGGCGCTTACCATAACCACCATCCGTGGAAGTCATCTCAGAAGCAGCTGGACGACCTTCGCTGATGACACTGACAGGTTCTTCACTTTCAAGTTTTGGTGCTGGATCGGAGCCTTTGCTAAGTCAGTCAACAGAACAGTGGCATTGCCATCATTTTGCTCACTCTCAAGATCAGCGAGTTCCAGCGGTCTCCAAGCCTTGTTACGTTTATTCTTTGCATTAGCCGGCCTTGCAAAGCCACTGAGAGGTACTGAGGCAGAGGAAGCAAGGTGATCACCAAATGGTGGTGAGCGCTGGGCTGCACCTTGCGGGGGAGCCATTTCGGATATCAGAAAGTGATTTATAGCTGGATCCTGCTCTTTCGAACAGAGGCCTGTATATACGTCTGGATTTGCTGATGAAGTGATATTTGATCGCAAGAAATCTTGCGTGTGGCATAAAGTTTCGAGCCAGCGGCGTTGAAGGAGGTAAGCGTGGTGTGCGGATCAGTGTCTTCACTCAAAGAACTACAGAATAAATGCGGGCCCTTTGAGTGAACACTCAGAGTCGAGAGAGCTTCGAGATGTTTGAAGGATCAAGGGTAAATTTTAGAACGACCACGAGTGTGGTGCGGTGAGGAATGAGAAGGAGTTGAGGAACATCGAGCTTGTTCCCTTAGTGAGAAAAGAAGATGGTCATTCAGAAACAAACAGTTCAAAATCACTCACACGCCCAGGTTGAGTCCTCTTCGATCTCTTCCTGGATCGCGCGCGTCCGAGGCAAAGATGCGGATGAAAGTGAGAAAGCTGGAAGTGAGAAAAAGAATTAAAAGGAAAGACGCGGCTATTTGCCATTTGAGGCAGTCGCGTTCACCCAATGGCAGACCTGGGAATAGCAGAGTGAAAGCAATCCAATCAGCGTGGAGAATCCGTAGAAAGGAAACACGAAGACCATATGAAGCTGTCCCACAAATTATGTGGTGTCTACATCATCGTTTCGTGCATCCGGAGTCATGCCAAGGGCATCCGACTTTCCTAAGCTGTGTTTTTAGATATCACATCGCAAGGACATACGTAGGTAATGACTTACTGGGTCGAATAGTTGTTGATATCTTAAAATGCATCTTCTTGGTCTATACAGACTTTACACTGCGCTAGCATGCAATTATAGGATGTGTAGTACATTTTGTCCAAGACCAACTGTTAGGAGAATTTTTTTCTTTCGGCTACAAATGAATCTAACCCAAAATGCCAGATACAGTCTTCTCTATCTACACTCAACGCGGCATCACGATCAATAGCCGACTTAGGTCGCAGCCAAGCAGATAGTTTAGAATCCGGAGAGTCTTTATTGACAGGTCCTGGAGGAGCGCACTTCCATTGTGTGGTATGAGATAGAAAGTCACTGAAAAGAAATAAACAAAAGGTATGTTTACGAAAGTTTTTCGCAACAGTCGATGCCTTTCTGTGCAATTGGACTCCTAAGGAGATGCCGCGGTAGTGACATGAAATACCTTCAACCCAAAACGCAGAGAAAGCGAACGGAGTTCAGTTGAATTGTCTTTGCACTAGGAACATGATCCATTATGAAGAGTTGTATTTATGGTATTATAATTAGGTTCGGTGAGGATCAAAGGGGAGCTTTGTTTGTTATAATTGTTGAAGTGAGGTTGGCGTCTTTCACGACGGCTCAAATCTGATATTCCGTATTATCACTAGGAAGCTCCTTACTTTGCCTTATTGCCTCCGGATCGTCATTCAGATTTATTTAGAGCTTCACTTTCAAGCTTCGCCATTCGAATTCCACGCACTCGGAAGAGTCTGCGAAACGTTGTTCGAGACAATGGGGAAGAAGAGAAAAGTTACGTTTCGCGAAGACAGCAACGCCATGTCGGGCAAGCGCCAACGCGACGACTACTCCGTACGTGCTCGCTATGACAGCAAACAGGCTTCGAGCTCATCTAATGCAAGGCAAACGCAGCGTCGAGATGACATGTACGGCTCAGTAGCTTTTGACGACGATGCCAGCGATGTCGAAGGCCATGAATCTTCGCGAGAAGCTTTAGACTACCTACGCTCCGTTCGATCGGAAGCCGAGACACTACCGAATCTGGTACACATGCCAAACGCTCAGGCTGTCGGAAAATACCTAGCAGATGCTGAAGACACCAAGGAAGGTGCATACTACTCTGATGGCACATGGATAGCAAGACCACTCAATGTCGAAAGTACGTATTTCTGGGACAACTACATAATTCTTTACAATCTCACTAACGGTAACCTAGAGCAGCATTCGACCCAGCCACCAGATACTACAGACGCCCTGAAAGTGTACGCAATGAGCTTGCTCCAAACTTTTCGTGGTCTTCGCGACTTCATTCGCCGAGCGCAGGAACAAATACCACCTAAATATTCAAAACTGTGGAAGCCATACCAACTCTCGCGAGTACATACCAAAGCGTATTACGAGTTCAGATCATCTTTGTCACACGAACCTCCGATATCTACTCGCCTGGCGGCTACAGATACACGTATTGTGCTGCAGCTCCTGCTATGCGCAAGCAAGTTATTGAAGAAAGGAAAGCCTATAGATGCGAACTTGAGTGCCTGGATATGGGCACTACTCGCTAGGTTGGATGATGTTGGCACTCTCAACAATGACGATGTGTACATCGTTCGAGCAACTGCTAAGACGGCTGTCCGAATCATATCCGACTACTCTAAAAAGAAAGGCCTTAAAGCAAAGATACTGATGGAAATGGAAGATGAGGCTGCTGATGATGACGAAGGTGCTGAATCTGAACAAATGGATGAGACGGATGATCAAGAATTGAGTAAAGGTGTGGAGAGTGCGGATGCTCCTGACGAAGAAGCAATATCTAAAAGGCATCCCGCTCAGGATGATGATACTTCGATGACTGAAGACGTTGCTCAGAGCACCTTCTCGGGTGGTACGCACGCTGCAGATCTTGCAGCAGCGAGAGCTCTGAATGAACAACAACATTCTCACAGCGTTGGGAACTCGATTGACTCGGGTGCGGATGAAGTCACAGGCTCCGATGGGAATGCAGCTAAGCTGGTCGACGCTAACACACGAGCTTCCCTTTTCATGGTAGTCCTCGTTGCTGGCGAAGTGTTCGGCCAGACAGATTTGGTCGGGTTCCTTGAGGAATGGTAAAGCAGTATCTGGGACGTCTGCTAGCGTTAAGTGGCTCATTGTGGATTGTGATGATTTCAGCATTTGCAGTCGCAGCTATCACATCACTATTAAGGGATTTGCTACCATAGCTATATACATCAAATTCTGCAAGGAGCATGCTCCGGAGTACGGCAAATGAGAAGGAGCTTTAGATATCTTTTGTGAATGCGTATTCTTCGGCTGGCGGGAGCGGCCGCACAGCAGGGAACCCCTTGCGTCGTGCGCTAGATCACTGTCATCGTTGGCCCCAAAAATTTCCAAGTAGAAAAGGCGCACTCAAATCATACTCGCAAACAATTTTGAAGATTGCTTGAACGTCAATATCTTTCTCGACCCTTCCCCTCCTACTCCCTTCGCCTTAAAGTCGTCTTTCTATTTTTCTCGGGGGCTATAGAGGTCCCGGCAGACCAGATGAGTGACGAAGACACGTCCCAAGAACGGGTTGCCATCGGCATCTCGTTTGGAAATGCTTACAGCTCAATCGCTTTCACGTCTCTGGTACATCTTAAGGTCAAGCCGTAAAACGTACATGATGCACTGACACCCTCTCAGGAAGGCAAGGCAGAAGTGATTGCGAACGAGGAAGGCGATCGTCAAATCCCAAGTATATTGTCCTACGTCGATGGCGAAGAATTTCAAGGCACGCAAGCCAAAGCGCAACTTGTTCGCAACCCAAAGAACACCGTAGCATACTTTCGAGACTTCTTAGGCCGAGAATTCAAGTCAATAGACCCAACAGCAGCTCACCAGTCGGCGCATCCTCGAGAGCACAATGGGACCATCACCTTTTCTCTTCGCGACACTGAGGCTGAGGAATGGCATGACGTGACGATATCTGAGATCACAACAAGGCATTTGCGTCGGTTGAAGGACTCGGCATCAGATTTTCTTGGTAGGACTGTCAATGCTTGTGTCATTACAGTACCCACGAACTTCTCCGACGCGCAAAAGCAGGCCCTTTCAGCCGCCGCAAAAAATGCTGGCCTAAAAGTTTTGCAATTCATTAACGAGCCTACGGCAGCACTTCTAGCCTACGACGCAAGGCCAGGTGCTTCCGTTGCTGATAAGATCGTGGTGGTTGCCGACATTGGCGCCACCAGGTCAGACGTTACAGTTATTGCATCAAGAGGTGGAATCTATACAATACTCGCGACCGCACATGACTATGACATTGGCGGATCACAGCTCGACCAACTGCTCATGGATTACTTTGCGAAAGAGTTCCTCAAGAAGCACAAATCGGCCGAAGATCCGCGGGAAAACCAACGATCTCTCGCAAAACTTAAGCTCGAATCTGAGGCCGTCAAGAAAGCGCTCAGTCTCAGCTCGACAGCATCATTTAGCGTAGAGAGCTTAAGCTCGGGCATCGACTTTACTGCCTCAATCAATCGCACCCGCTACGAACTTCTCGCCACCAAGCACTTTGCCTCGATTACGCGGTTGATCACAAATGTCATCTCAAAGGCTGACCTCGATCCTCTCGATATTTCGGAAATCATCCTTGCCGGAGGGTCGGCTCATACGCCTCGGATAGCGACGAACGTTCAGAACGCTTTCCCGGAGGAGACTACCGTCTGGGCACCTGCAACCAAAGGCGATGCGATTGATCCGTCAGAATTAGAGGCGAGAGGGGCGGCAATACAAGCCAGTCTGATATCCGAGTTCGAGGAGCGAGACATCCAAGAATCATGTCATCCGGTAGTGACGAATACGCCGCATTTGGAACACGCAATTGGCGTACTGTTGATCAGCTCGGACGAACAGGGTAGCGGTGTTTTCAAACCGCTTGTTGAACCTAACACTGCCGTTCCTCTACGAAGAACAGCTGTCATTGCGACGCCCAAGGATGGAGGCGACGTGCTGGTGAAGATCTGCGAAGCCGACGGCTTCATTAAAGTGGAGAAGAAGGAGAAAGCGCAGCCTAACGGCCAGAAGAAAGACGACTATGAGGACGAAGATGAAGAAGATGAAGATAGCGAGGAGGAAGATGAGGTGAAGTCGAAAGAATGGAAGGTTAGCAAGGTGATTGCCGAAGCAGCAGTCAAAGGCGTGAAGAAGGGCGGAAAGGTCGAGGTTCAGATTAATATCGCTCCAGACATGGCTGTGAACATAATTGCGAGAGAAGTTGGTGGGAAAGGTGGTGTGCGTGGGCAGGTCAGCGCGCCCGAGGTGGTAGAGAATGGCAGCGCTTGAAGAGATACATATGGCGTGTCGGTTGACGGATGCAAGTTATGGTATTAGAGGGAGACGGCGTTTCTTGGACTTGGCGTGTTCGTGAAGACTGATGGTTTGGAGGTGGTGGCTGCTTTGAAGCACAGAGCATAAGGTACATTGAGTATTAGATGGAGCAGAACAAGGCACCACAGCACATGTAAAATTGATTCGATGGCTGCAACAGTCTTCCTCACCCACGCCGCAAGATTTTTAATGGCATTCTGACCATTGGATGGGATCTGGCGTCGGAGATGTTGGGTGGTCGCCTACCTGACCCTGCTAGCCCGCCATCCCACTTTCATTCAGCTCAGCTATGTCGGACAGCCTTTCCACGACACTAGAGTAGCTTTTCAGCCACCACTATACCTCGTATCTCTACCGTGCGTTTGGACAGTCAGCCTCAGGTGGTAGCCTTCAGAGAGACCACTTTTCTTCTTTGCATTTCATTTGAACTCTTCTGCTATGTCTTCATTACTCGCCTTTGATCTTTCACAATGGTGGACTTGGACTATCATCGAGTACTTGGAGTATGGACTGTTCTCTTTCGCTGCGTTGCCTTCCCCATCTGGATCGTCCTCGCCGTCAAAATCCTTCCGCCTATCCGGAACCTTAGAGGCAGCCATGAAATTACTGATGCTCTGTATCCAAAGACGATTATTGTTTCTGCCATCTTTTGGCAAATAGCCGTTCGTTTGGCTACGACTCGACGTGTTTTGTACCTTGTCTGACCATTTAGTAGAGCCTTGCCGGGAGCATCTGGGGAATCGTGAGCTTGTTACCATCATGGATTGCGCATCGCTCTTGGGCTATGGCAATTTTCTGGATCGACACCTTCATCGCCATCTGCCTCTGCATCTTCATCTCTCTTGGGCCGGAGTGGATGATCGTGTCCAAAGCTTCCTGTAATAGCACCGACGTGGTTTCGTATCATGTTCCGCCTGGCCATCCCAGCATATATGTCCTGGCCTCCGGAGTGTCATTGACAGATTCGAACGTCAAGTTCTTTGCGAAGCAGAAATGCTTGGTCCTTGCGGAGAGCTTCACTCTGAGCAATGCTGTGCTGTGAGTTGCCGCCTCACCAACCGTATCAAATGTAACGAACCTAACCCCTTCCTGTAGCGCTCTCTGGACCACAGCAATAGTAGCTCAATTCATTCAAGGAGTACACGAAACCTTCAGTTGGCCATGGCCATGGAAAGGTTACTGGTTTTATGACTTTCAGAGCTGGATGATTATAAAAAACATTTTGCTATTTCCTGTCATGTTGCTCGAAAAGGTGGTGTTACTCCTTCTGATGCTAATCGCCTTAATGCCAAAACCAGTCCATGCTTGGGCTTGGTTACTCTATATAATCTCCTTGAAGATTTGTCAAGCCATTCTTATGATCTTCCTTCCAACACCATCACGACAGCCATCCTGGCTCCGTCAGATCCGCAGATGGCGCAAACGAAAACCAACCTCAGCCACCGAAGTCGAGAAAGCGCCCTCCAGCTCTTCTTCAAGCAAAGAAGAAGAAGCTTTAGCCCGCCTCCTCATCTGGGACGTCGTCATCCTAATAGCACACGACATCCACTACGCCGACATCATCTCGCTAGCAAGCACCTCCAAGCGGATCCGTGAGACCGTCCTCCCGGCCAAAGAACGCCAGGGGCGACTCGCAACTCTCCGCAAATACACGCTATGCGCGCAGGCGCTCTCGCCGCCCACGCTGGACTGCGAAACCTGCGGCATGCAAACATGCAGCGTAAGTCCCGCCCATCCTCCTCTCCCCCCAGCACCCGCGCACCACCACGCACTCACTCACCACCCGCTAACCCGCCGCCACAGTCCTGCGCCAGCGACCAGCACCTGCACGCGCACAGCCACGCCCTCCGCGCGCCCTGCACGCCGCGCTGCCTGCGCTGCTACGCGGCGCAGCACAACAGCAGCGCGTTCGCGCGCGCCGCCTCCGCCCGCGCCCTCGCGCTTACGCGCTTGTGCGGCCCGTGCCGCGCGCGCCTGCCTGCCCACACGCCCGCCCTCGTCGCGGCCAGCGTCCGCCGCACGGAGGCGGCGCTGCGGGCGCGCGATCGGGAGATGCGCGCGTGTGCGGAGTGCGCCTGCCCGCTGGCGTGCTTTGGGCCTAGGTTTTGGGTTGCTGTTGATGGGAGGGAGTGTCGTGGCGTGGATCACCAGGTTTGGGCGGTGCCGACGTTCCGGCGGAAGCGGGTTAAGGAGGGCTTGGGCGAGGACGCGGTGTGAGGGGTTGGGCGGAGGGATGTGGAATTGGCGGAAGCGAGGCTGGGAGATGGTGGTTGATTGATGGGCGCGGTGCTACTACGGTGCTGTGCTGTGCTACAGGATGCTTGTTGAGAATATACCCCAGATGGAAATGTCAGCCTCGCTATGCTTCGCGGAGGATCACTAGATTGGAAAACCAAAGACGCGCTCCATGCCCGCGCTAATGCCAAATGCAATCCTGTAAACCCTCAAGCCTGCCTGCGCCGGTTCCTCAGCTGATCGAAACCTCACTCGACTGCTTCATATGTCGGGACTCTTCCTGCAAGCGTAGATGTTGATATGCGGATCCCCTATGGCAGCACCTGCAATCATCATCCTATGCGGATGGAAGGCCGTCGCCGCGATCGGCGCGCCACGCGTCTGATGCAAAAAGCTGCTGTACGGCTCAAACGTGTTGAGCAAGCGCCCACCGCTGGGACCGGCCACGGCGCCGCCAACGCCCGGCGTACCTCCGCTGTTTGGCGCGCCCGCCGAGAGAGCCACAGCGGGCGGCGGCGCCGCGGCGGCGAGGCCGCCGGCCGACGCGGCCTCGGGCCCGTACATCATGGAGAAGAGGCGCACGGCGTGGCGGTCGGAGCCGACGGCAAAGACGGGCGCATGCTCGTGGACGCTCAGCGTGCGCAGCGTGTCCTTGGTGGCGCGGATGGTGCGCACGCTGCGGTCCCAGCGGAGGTCCCACAGCTTGACTTCGCCGCTGCGGCACGCGCTCACGAGCTCGCGCTGGCCGCCGCGCTGCAGGTGCACGTTCGTCAGCCACGCCTTGTGCTCCTTCCACACGCGCACCATGGCCGTCTGCGGCTTCTCCCGCTGGTCGTACAGCCGCATCGCGCCGTCGCCGAAGCCCGCGATGAAGTAGTGCCCTTCTACTTGGTCGGACGTCAGGCTGGTGATGGGGCTGCCGGAGCGTGCGTTGATGTCCTGGTGGTGATTATCAGCAATGCGTTCGCGAAATGAAAGACAGGGAATACTCACTGCGGTGCACATCTCTGTTCCAGCGTTCCACACGCGGATCGATCGGACGTCGCCCGCCACCAAGATCAACCCACGACTCTGCTGCCAGTCAAACACCAAGCCAGCAGACTTGTTGGTCGGCTCTAGGTCCGTCAGGGCCCGGAACGCAGTCACCAACTCTACGTCCTGTTGGCTCTCGTAGTTACGGAAGAGCTTGATGACACCGTCCGACGAGCCAGTCATGAGCAGCGCTTGATCATCTTCGTTGATAAGTCGCACCTCGGTGATGCGAGAGCGCGACGGGTTGCCGTTCGAAAAGCGGTTCAGTTTCGTCTGCCTCTTCCAATCCCACACGGATACGCCATCTCGATCATCGGTGACAACGAGATGCTCCTCGAACTGGTGGAAGACCATTTTCACGGGTTGCGTGCCGTTGTTGAAGAAACCTTTTGCGCGGTCCCACGGTTGCGAACCCGCGAGCTCTTTCTGCGGCTGTGTCTTGGCGATGATTCGATCGTTGCGGTTTCGTCGCCAGAGCCGCTCATTATAATCGGTCGAGCCAGGTTCATCGGCTTCGCTTGGCTTCATTTGCGGCTCGCGGAAGTATTCGACCGACCAATCATAGAAGTGGGATTTCAATGGCATGCTTTGAGGTTCCGATGATGTATCAGACGATTTGAAGCTGTGAGGTAACGGAATTCTCAGATGCGGATATGTATTCGTTTGGTGATGAGGGTCTTGAGCGTCCGGTGGTCGGTTCAAGTCAGTGGTAGGACGCTTCGACCCAAACGTGGCCGCTCGTTCCGGTCCACCTTGCTTGCCAGGAGATCGTGGACTGGTCTCATGGCTCACTTGGGGGGTAGGAGTACCGAAAGCAAGATTCTTCAATGATGCTGCAACGCTGGCGGTACGCCTGATACTTGCAGTGAAGTATCCGTCAGCTCGACCTGGCGTTGGTGGCGTAGAGGGAGCTGATTTATCTTGAGGTGCCTCTACGAATGATATACGAGTCGATTGAGGAGGAGTATGGCGTTGTGCAATGGTATCCATGATCGGTTGTGCAAGAGGACCAAGTGATGAGTAGAGGAGCTGATTGAGAACCCAATCGACAACGACACTGGCATTTTGAACAATCTCCGGGTGAGGATCGACGGACATTATTAGTAGCTGTTTCCAGATAGCTGCGAATACGGTGTTTGACGCAACGCCGGATCCTTCCTCAGTTGCACCATTGGAGCGAGTTTTAGGATTCATCAATATTACGTCTCCAACCTTTTCCTTCTCCTCTTCGAAAGGCGTCTTTGCCAAATGACTCTTCTCTTCCAACAGCTGCTCGTAAGCAGCAACGACAAAACGATTTTGATGGCGAACCACGAATGTTGAAAAGAATACCAGTAGTTCCTTTCGAACCATGGTGTTGCCATCAGCAGCCATCAGGAGCACCATTGAGGCTATTGACTCTTCGATTTGCGCCACCTGAGGTGTCAAGTCCGGAATGCCTAGGAAGGTGGTGAGAGCATGGAGCATCGCCGCGCGAACTTCAGCGACTGGGTCGACAACAAGAGCACACAGCTTCTCATGAGCTGAGCATCGAATACCAGCCCACTTGGCATCCGGAAAGCCGACCCACAGCATACTGATACACAGACAGGACCACTGACGCAGCAAGGGATTCTGAAGATCATTTAGGTGACCGAGGCAACTTTCGATGAGTTCTGGGCTCAAGCACACTACTTGGCCTTGCTGGAAGTCTTTGCAGAACATGGCGATGATGAAGGCACACATGGCTCTGTGTTCACTGACATTGCCGATAGGGATACCTGAAAGATTGTTAGTACGCACTCTAGGATGGCTTCTGTCGGTTTGACAAAGCTTCAACGCAATGTTCTTCTTACCTGCGCTAGGATTGAGTATGGCGATGAAATATTGATAGCCATTGTCCTTGAGAAGGTCCATTTGGCATGACTGATCCACGGCCAAGATTCGAGCCCAGATGAAGACCATGACAGGCTTCAGTTCAATCGCTTGAGATTGTAGTAGCTTAAGGACGTAAGGGAAGATACCGATGCTGAGAGCGAGACTGACTGCCCATGGTCCTAGGTCAAGGAATTTGCTCAGCAATATGAGCGCTCTCAAGCGATGAACCTGACTCAACAGAACTTGCAAGAGAACCGGGAGCTGTTCAGGGACTTTTTGCTCTACCGCTCCTTGAGATAGGTATACATCGAAAGCCGTCAGCTGTTCGGCGAAGAAATTGGAGTGCTGGTACTCGTATTGTTTCTCTCCCCGTTCTGCAGCCAACAGGTCTGGGAGTTGAGCAAGAATCATTTCTACGGCTAGGTCCCAGCTTCGCCATAATGGGTGGTCGTGCGTGGAAGGAATTTCGAGATGACACTGAGGATTGCAATGATATACTCTCATGATGCGTTGGGCGAGCAGATAATTGCGGAAAAGAGCCGCGACCATTAGATCTTGCCTGAACAGTTTTTTAAACAGTGGCTTGGAGAGAGAATCCCAAGCGATTGTATCGGTGATGGCCGTAAATATCCAGTTCAATTCTCCGATTGGTGTTCTTCGTTCAGAAACTCGACCAGGAATGTTCTGGGCGTCTTGTAAGGTGATGTTGCTGGGAAGAGGATTCTGAAGGATGAAGAAGCGGACAGCCATTTCGATTGGAGTGGTGAGACAAGATGTAAAAACATCAGCCGGCAGGTCTGGATTAGTGGGCAAGTTCTCCTTATCGCGGCATGCGGCCAGTAAAATACAGTCGGAGTAGTCCATTACTTCAACATTTGGGTCTTTGCGCCTCTGCTCAATGCTGTCAGCTTGGTGCTTGTCTGCGAATTTTATGAAATTTGAAATTATCGAGCCGCCGTCAGAGCAATCGAAGACGAACAGACTCGGCGCGCCGAGCCATGATTGTAGGTCGTACAGCGAGACCGGGATGTATTGTGTGTAGTTCTTGTTGAAGACCCAAATCTCACCGGAAGGTGTGGGCTTTGGGACGCCGTGCCCGTTGTAGTGAAATAGCACACGTTCATTCCTAGCGTTGCGGCGAAGAGTCATGGCATATCTCTTTGTCTCTTCGATGGTTGGATCCAGACATAGCTTGTATCTTGTGCGCATGCTCAGCTGCTCGTACTGTGCTTGAAGTGCTTTGCCGATCTGGTTGAGCGGCGCATTTCCTGAGACACCGCTCGAGGCAGTAGGATCGATCCAGCACTCCATCTTAGCGCAAGGACTAGTCTTGATGACGTCGGGAGGGTCAACACCGATGTTGAGGCAGAGAGCCAAAATGGCGGAGACAGTCTTGAGTCGGTCTCGCATGCGCCACTCTTGCAAAGGGAAGTGTCCGTGGTCTTCTTTAGGATTGCCACCAGATTCATGCTTCTTGTCGGTGAAGTAGAGGAAGAAATTCTGTACACAAGTCAGGAAAAAGGCTGGAGAGGTAAAGGGTTTGTTGGGAATGATTACGGAATTCAAGAGGTTGTTATATTCCTCAGACACCAACTGGGTCTCAAAGCCATGTCTTATACCCCATTCACCTTCACCCGAAGTGCGACTTTCATCATCACCGTTCTTTTGGTCTTCATGACGAGGACCGAAATCGCTCTTCGCGCGGAGGAGCTTGGGTCGCGGATCGAGGGTTGCGGAGTCTTCAAGAAGCGGCGATGGTTTGCGCTCAGGCGAGATTTGAGTAGAGCTTCGGTTGAGGTGGTTATAAGGTGCATGCAGGTGAGGCTCTCGCAGCGCAGCAGAACCCGGACGTGGAGTCACATCCGAGGGTGCATCGGATAAGTCGTCTGGTTCGGTGAAGTTGTCGAGAACAGGCTGCGGACCTTTCGTCCGCATGTGATGAACGAGCGCCATTACGGAGGAGGGATGTTCATTAGCATGGAAGGTAAGAAGGGCAAGCGATGCGTGAAGCGTTCGATGCTGTGGGAATATTATGCTCGAGGGGTGGGAGGGTTGCGGTAGTGGCTACTGAATGTCGCGGAGAATGTCATGTCGATTACAAAGAGAATCAGAACGATGAGATGTTGGGATTAAGTGAAGACAAAATTGAGTCACTAGCTGGAGATGATGGTATTGCGGTGGAGTGGTAGCTTCAGGCTGAACCGGCGGGAAGCGACCGCCGACACCGAGATGCGATGATGGATGGATGGATGGATGGATGGGAAGGGAGGTGGAGTGAGCTTTGCCGGGAGTCTCCTTATTGGAAGAAACGAGGAAGTTGACGGCCGTAGTAGCGCGTCAACCTTAAGGAACATCCCACCGGCGTCTATCGATACAACTTCAATGCAAAGGAGGACAGCTTTCTACTACTGTATGTGGTCACTTTCTCATCGAAGCGCCTCCAGCTTGAGGCTTAAAGCTTGATTGCGTCCACTCAGATGTCTGGTTCTCTGCCTTTGATGCTCTTTGGCTCTTGCCGCGCTCCAATCGTTGCTTCTCCCCGTAAGTGCAACAACTCGCACCGAATCTTGACGGCGTTTTGGGAGCTTATGCAGGGACGAAGCCTTGCCTGCTGCAAGTCAAAGTAAAATCAGCTTCTACCAAATTTTTTTTTTTTTTCGAACCGCCCGCGAACCCGACCATCTGTTCATCTACCCCAGCCCGTTGTCACCCGTGTTTTCTGTCCAGGACCGCAATGTGATACCGACGGAAGTTGGTTATAAACCGCGATACACTAGGCTAGGATGCGGATTCGCATTTTAGTCAAGTGGTAAATCAACTGCGGACGGCTATTGCGCACCTCGGTCGCATCATTGAACAGAGGTATCCTTTCTTGCTTTGCTCGTACACTTGACATGTCACACCGTGCCCGTTCCACAGTTCACGCCGCAGCATATGTTGGCAGCAGACCGGGTTGGCTCCACGCGATCGAACGATGACACGCCAGTTCCAACATACCCCGATCACTTTATTTGCAGCTCATTATTTTTAACGGAGAAGGAAGGCCTTTACCCGCCTTGCATTCTCGTGTTGTGGCTGGCTTGGGCAAATCTGCAATGGGCAAGGCGCCATGTGCTCAGGGGGGGGGGAACGAGTGACGGGTGTTGGGTGACGGGGGACGAGTGCTAAATGGGTGCAGACGAAGGACGGGAAGCGAGAGTATGCCGCTCCCGTGGGCTGTGGCAATGATTGCACACTCGTTCAAAAGCAAAAGGCTGGAGAAAATGAACGTGTCAGATCAAACCACTGGGAGCTGGTGCATGTTCGGCGGACTGCTCCGTGGACAGTGTACCGTACTCGGTACTTGTATGCGCAAAGGCCGTCTCCCTTTTTTCCTTCCTGCACTGACCCGACGTTTCAGATAGTCCAATGCATGGCAGCGGGTGGAGATCTCGAGGGCCTGAGCGTTGGTCTTTGATGGCCGCAATGGCAGTCCGGCCTTTGGGAACGCCGTTCTTTTTACGTGATTTCCGGTCTCTCTTTGCGTTGGTGGTGATGCTTGCTTGCCGTTCTGTTGCTCTTAGCCTCCGGGCCTCTAATCGCGTAGGCGGACCCCCCTGTGTGCTAACCACCTAACGAGTGTGAACTTGGCCTTGAATTGAGCCACCCGCAGCCCGCGCTTCTCCCCTTTCGAAGGTTTCGAAAAAAGCCCCCCGGAACACACCCAACCACCAAACTCCATTGCACCTCCATTCCAAAACTTCACCCTTTGTTTCTTGACATTTCACTCTACTCGCTCCGTCTTCCTGCTGTGCCTTCCTGCTGTTGAAAGACGCGCTGGCCATGCGTCAATGACTGGCTTTGCGCCGCTTTCCCTTCAGCAGACCCGACCTCAGCCCGACCTTCCTCCCCGCCCATTCCCATTCTGCATCCCTTCCCGCGCCTCGCGACAGGTCGCCTTTCGTTTCGACTGGATGCTCCATTCCTTCGCTCCCTCGACCGTCGTAGCACTCCGTCGTCTCGTCTGAGCCGCTCTCTCGCACCATGGCTTTCTTGTTTGGCAAATCCAAGAAGGGCACCGGTGCCGCGCTTCCTGCGGCTACGCGCGACATATCCTCTGCCCACGGCCCCGAATCGCGTATACCCACCGCCACCAGTCTTGACGGTCCAAGAGATGGAATGCAGCGGAGAGGTACAGTCGGCACCCAGCAGACTCCTCCCGGCAGCAGCATCAATACGTCTTTCACCTCTGCTCCTTCAATGAAGAGCCCAGAGCCGGGCTCCGACGTCAAAATGCGCACCAGGGCAGACTCAGACCTCAATGTGAGTCCATATCTCGACGAGTCACACCTGCTTTCCATTCTACTGGAGTCGATTTCTCTAATTGATCTTGAACTGTCGTTGACGTTGCACAGGGTCGAGCCGGTTCACTTCGCAGTCCCGCCGGTGGACTACCAGGCGGCGAATCACTCTATCCATGGTCTCAACGACAGCTACAGTTTTCATCTGGAATGTCCCCCTTCCCTCGATACGGCGCCGCCGTCAATTCAGCTGCATCTAAAGAAGGATGGATATACATGATGGGTGGTCTCGTCAACTCACAGTTAGTCAAAGGTGACCTTTGGATGGTTGAGCTCGCAACAGGTCAAATGGCATGCTATCCAGTCAGTCCCACATCCGAAGGGCCATGCCCACGGGTCGGACATTCCAGCTTACTCGTCGGAAACGCCTTCATTGTCTTTGGTGGAGACACCAAGACTGAGGAAGGCGATGTTCTCGACGACACTCTGTACCTTCTCAACACAGGTAAGCCATCACCACTAGTCTGTGATAACGATCTAATGCTGATCATTCACAGCAACAAAAGCGTGGTCGAGAGCTTCGCCGGCCGGACAAAAGCCTCCTGGTCGTTATGGCCACACCTTGAACATCTTGGGTTCCAAGATCTATATTTTCGGTGGCCAAGTTGAAGGCTACTTTTTCAATGATCTCGTCGCATTTGACTTGAACTCTCTTCAGAGTCCCGGCAATCGCTGGGAAATTATGATTCCAGACAGAGGAGGCAGTGCTGGTTTGCTCACGCCTCCACCTAGAACCAACCACAGTATAGTCACCTGGCAGGATAAGCTTTACCTGTAAGTACTCTCCTCATCTGAACCACGACTATAGTTTCTGACATTGGCAGCTTCGGTGGCACTGACGGCAATGTCTGGTTTAATGATGTTTGGACCTACGATCCAAGCACGAATGCCTGGTCTGAATTGGACTGCATCGGATACATTCCCACGGCTCGTGAAGGCCACGCTGCTGCCCTTGTCAATGACACTATGTATATTTTCGGCGGTCGTGTACAGGACGGTACGGACCTCGGCGATCTAGCTGCCTTTCGAATTTCCACACGTCGGTGGTACATGTTCCAAAATATGGGTCCATCACCATCACCTCGTTCTGGTCACAGCATGACTACATACGGCAAACATATCGTAGTTCTCGCTGGCGAACCGAGTTCTGCACCTCGAGATGCCGAGGAACTGAGCATTGCATACCTCCTCGACACGTCCAAAATCCGCTATCCTCCCACTGAACAGCAAAACTCAACACTTCCCCTCCGCAAGGTCAGCAATGACCGTCCGAGTGGTATTCCACAGAGCAAAGGGAGCAGCATCCCAATCGCGGGAGGGCATTCGTACCCAGGCTCCCGGGGCTCAGATTCAGCATCCTCGCCTGTAAACGGTACCATTGGCCCTCTAGCATCTCGATTACCAGTGCAGACCGGTACTACTCCACCAGGATCTTCGTATGGTACCCAAGGAATGCAGCTTCCAAGATCCAATAGTGGCTCTACTGGCAACACACCTCGAAGCCGAACTCCCACCAAAGGTCCTCTACCAGCCGACATCGCTCGTTCTCAAGGCTACGAAAATACTCAACCTACCCCTCGAGAATACCCTAGCAGCGAACCACTAGCTAGCAATAGCTACACACTAGTCCAACCTGTCGGTCCTATTGGCGCGTCCGTACCTCTATCTGCTTCACGACAGGGGAGTGTAAATAATCCTTCGCGTTCCGGCTCACGTGCTCAGCGACAGCAAGAGTCAATTGACAGTACAGATCGCATGACTCCTCAAGCGTCGGTCGACCAAGTGCAAGATCAGATCCGTGAAGTTGGAGAGCCACCAGTTGACAGCGGCGTCGGATCATCTCCAGCACTCAGTCAACAAAACAACGAGCTCATGAAGGAACTGGAAGCTGCGAAGAGTCGGAATGCTTGGTATGCCGCGGAATTGGCTTTGGCGCGTAAAGCTGGATACCAAGCAAGCTCTTCAGGTAACCCGCTACTCGATCAACAAGCAGCAGACACCTTCGGCGACGACGATCGGCCCCTGATCGAGGCATTGCTCAAAATGCGATCTGAACTGGCAAGGATACAAGGCAACATGGATGCACAGGCCGAAGCTTTTGCCAATCGCGTCGGCGAAGTCGAACGACAGCGTGACGCTGCCATCAGTGAAGCGGCTTACTTGAAAACCAGGCTTGTGGCTCAAGGTGGTAGCCAAACAGGCACACCGCAACTCGATATGCCTCGAAGCGCAAATAGTCCAGACGTCGATCGAGTGAACGAGATAAGCAAGCGATTAGCAGCGGCTCTGAACCAACAACAAGAACTCAAGGCTCAATTCGACCAACTCGCGTCCGAAACCGAGGCTGAAAGACGGGCACGTGCATTGGCTGAAGAAACTGCCGACACTGCGCTAAAGCGAGTGACGGAGCTCGAAGGTTACAGACAACGCGACGTATCCGAGGTGGAAACTTTACGCGTTCAACTACATGAAGCTGAAAGAGAGGCGCGAGAAGCAGAAGCGAGCTGTGCTGAAGCCTTAGGTTCTTTACGCTCGATCGAAGTTGAACATAGGGAGCTGTCATTACAAAATGCTCGTCACATCGAGGACAAGAAAGCGCAGATAAACTCGTTCCAGAAACTTCAAGAAGCGCTTGTTGCTTCCTCACAGAAGGCCGATTTGTTCGAACAGAAGCACGGCGAGGAGCGTGAACGCTCAATAGCTCTGCAGCAAGAGCATACCATGCTTCGAACAGATCATGAGGGTTTGAAAACAGAATTGGAGGCTTTGAAACGCCGTCTCCGCGACTCGGAAGAGATTGGAGATAAACATGCTTCGGAAGCACGCATTCACCGTGAAGCAGTTATGTCTGGCCTTGATTCCATAACTTCACGCAACGACGACGTGGACGAGCAGATCGCCGACGAACGGGTCACGCTGTTGCGACAGCAGCTTGACAGCGCCAACGCGGTTGCCCGAAAGAATCAGGTTGCCGCAGATAGCGCAGCCGACCGATTACGCGGCGCTGAAGAACGCATCGCAGGTCTTGAGGCCTATCAGGAGCAGGCGTCTCGCGAATCTTTGACCATTCGCAAGCAATTCCAGCAGACACTTCGAGAAATGCGCGACATTCAGCAGGAAAAGAACGAACTGCTGCAGGGTATGGAACGCGCTCAGCTCGAGAAGAACGCGCTGGAGGTGCAGTACAGGACTCTGAAGAACGTCCTCGACGATCGCGGTATCTCGGCAACCGACCGCCGCAGCCGAGCTCTCGACTCTCCCAGCTCGAGATACGGCACACCGGAATTCAACAAGGTCCGCGAACTAGAACGACAGCTAGACGAAGCCATGAAGTCGCACGAGGAACTGCGACAGACGTATGAACAGCGCGAGCAAGAAGTCTCAAGAGAATGGGAGGAGAAGCTCGCGGCGCTGGACAACGACCATCAAGGCGCCGTCAAGTACGTCCGCGGATTAGAGAAGATGCTGGCGAAGATGAAGCAAGAGCTGCAGAAGACCAAGTCCGCCAACATGGAATTGGAGAAGGAACTCGCGTCGCAGAAGGCCATGGGCGCCAGCGCGCGCGACGGCGACAAGGAACTCACGCCGCCGCCGGACTGGCAGTCGGAGCGCGAGCAGCTGCGCTCCGAGATGGCCGAGATGCAGGAGAGCGTTAAGGGCTCCATCTCGTCGCTGGAGGCGCAGATCGGCAGCCTTCAGGGCAGCCTCGCGGAGTCGGAATCGGCGCGGGCGGCGCTCGCGCAGGCCCACGACGACGCGCAGCTCCGCCACCACGCCGCCGTGCAGCAGCTGTCGCAGAGCGCGCGCGAGGTCGAGTCGCTGCGGCAGGAGAACGGCCTGCTGCTGGGCCGCGCCACCGACGCCGAGAACAAGATGCGCCTCTTCCTCGACCAGTTCGAGTCGTCGGTCGACAACTACCGGCGGCAGTCGCGGCTGGCGGCGGGCCCGCCGCCGCCGACCGGCCCCGGCCCCAACGGCGTGCGCCACGCGCCCCAGCCCTCGCTCGGCGCCGTGTCGCTGTACTCGGAGGCGACGGACGGTGACGACGACGGCTCGGACGCGGGCTCCGGCCAGGCGACGCCGAGCGCGGGCCACGGGTTCCCGACGGCGGGGCTGGCGGGCAGCGTGCCGGGGGCGGCGCCGGCCGGCCTGCAGCCGCGCCGCCGCCTCGACGCCGACCGCTCGTCGACCGCCCTCGACTCGCTGGCCTCCGAGCTCGACGCTCTGCGCTCGCACTGGGAAACCACCAACAAGAACTACCGCCTCGACGACAAGTTCGAGTTCGACCGCAGCCCGCTGACCCCTACGCTCGGCTTCGGCCCGCTGGGTGGTGCTGCTGAGCCTGAGCGCGCTGCTGCGGACGACGCCGAGAGCTTGGCTAGCTGGCGGAAGAGGCTTGAGGCCGGCGAGGAGGGCGAGGACGAGAAGGAGGGCGGGGCGGCGGCCGCGGCGTAGCCGTGCGGCTGCGTAGCTGTGCGACTAAGCGGGCCGTCCCGTGTTGGTGTTTGCGAGTTTCACGGCGCGGTAGGATGCTCGTTGTACGAGTAACGTTGGGTGTTTGTTGATTTTTCTCTTCGTTACCTTTCTTATTCGTTCTCTGTTGGGTTCATTCGGCGCAGGCTCCCAGATGGGCCCCATCCCGTATTACATTTTCCCTTTCGTCGAACGCCGGCCCGGGTTTGAGTCGTGTTATCCCCAAGTCGCTTTCTCTGCGGCACAGCACTCCTTTTGGCGTTTTTATCTTCTCAAGGGGGAATCTCGCTTCGTTTCAGTCCGAGCTCGGCTTATTCCGGATCTCTGGCATTTATACTGCCGGCTAGGCTAGGCACGGGGTAGTTTAAAGACAAAGGAGGGTCATGAATGCGAAATGTAGTTAACGTAAAAGGACATTTATTGGTTGGCAGAAAGGCTCAACTTTGGTCTCCAGTGTTTATAACATCTCAAGTGACCCGATGTCGACCTTATGAGTTCGTGATGGTCGCCCGAACGCTTTGTAACGACTGTACAGTGTGGCCAGTACTAATAAGGTGGGCAGTGCACGATTCATTCCGCCTGGTCTTTGTTGGGCTGAAGTCTTTTACTACTGTATACCTCTCCACTGCGTGACAATATCTGCCTTAGCACCAATTATTCAAGTTATCAGGCTCAAGCTCAGCGACCACTTGATCTTGCATCTGAACCTAGTGTTGAACAATTGATGAGATAAGGTTCACGATGGCTCCGTTCCAATACGACCCGCTAGGTGTTGATGAAATTAGAATTATTGGGTTTGAAGAGAGCGAAGATGCGTCCTCGATCATTAGGGTCAAAATTCAACACGTCAAGGAAGGTAACGCTGACGTCCATATCTTTTCGTGATATGGACATCGAACTAACCCTTCTCCAGAGTTATTAACGTACCACCCACTCTCCTACGCATAGGGCTCAGGAAAACCGGATCATCTAATTCTCATAAACGGGCATGAGTTTTACATATCTATCGGCCTTCAAGGTGCTCCACACACCTCCGGTCCGACAGATCGTTGAGCAGTCACCCAATTCTCCTATGGGCAGATGCTATTTGCACATATTCCCAACGATCCACAATCAAACACCTCAGAATCTTGAGGTTTGCACCTCAGTTTTCTGAGGGGTTTAATTTTACAAACTCAGGTAGTGGCATCGGGCGTACGGTATATTCTTTCCGTGTTTTCAAAGTCGAAATCTATCAAGTAACTTTGCCTTGCCTGTTCGTAATCTTAGTTTGACCACCTATCCTTGTTCCAAAACCGCGGTGAGCACAAGGATACTTTGAGCTGTGTTAAGAATTGTATACTGCTTTTTTTACGGGACGCTCCTATTAAGTTGATCGGCAGATCATTGAGTAGCGATTGTGTGGTGGAAGCGGGCAGAGTACTGCGAGTTCAAGGAGGCTATCTAATTAATTAGAGCACTCTACTCTGAATGGGGATGTACAGCTTGGCGCAAAATTCGCAGGCACATTAGTGAGAAAGCTCAGAGGTTAGAATACATGGTAAATGTTCTGATGGCAGGTGAACCCCCGTTTTCAGCGCTTGCCGCCTTAGGCAATTTGCTCTCTCTCTCATTGGCCCACCCGCCTTCCGACTGTTTTTCCGCCCCGACAGAACCTCCCATTCGCAATATATAAAGACTTGGCCGACCTTTCCCTCTTCCCTCTTTTATTTCATGCCACTTTTTCACCCCCCTCAATCAGTTGTCCACCCTTACCATCCCCTTACCAGCACATGCCACCCATCACTGTCGCCGTCGCCGTCGCTAATGCGCCGCCGCCGCACCCTCTTCCCTGAACTTCCTACCGCCGTCTCCGACGCGCCGCTCCTCCTCACGCCGTCGCTGCCAGTCATTCCGTTCTTCCGTCCGTCTGTCTTGCTCGAAAACACACGCCTTACCATCCCCTTCGGCGCACAGCCATGCAGCTCTAGGATCCTCCCACTTCTCTCGACGCTCCCGCCTGCTCTAAACCTCTTGACCCTCCGTCCTCTCCGAACTGGCCTGTTCGTTCAACCGTCTTTCACAGCAAAGAGCTTCTAGGGATGCCCTTCTGATCTCTCCCCAACAAGCCATGAGCCGGAAGGTGCTCCCCTTTCTCCCACCATTCGTATCATGTGCCATCGGTTTCGACGAGCCCTGCATTTCTCCGGCAGCGGTCCCAGCGGTGGCCTGACTCAAGCTGATCCTTCCTCAGCCATGTCGTACGTTGGATCCCGGTCTGATTCACCGGCCGCGTCAGCGTCAACGTCGATCTCCTGCCTATCAGCGCACACAGGTTGCATCCTGGCTCTAGCGGAATCGGGAGGATAGGACGGTGAACCAAGGCAAGGCGCATTTCGGAGCCGGTGATGTTTCGCGCACCAGGTGGAGAAGCAGAAGAGATGGATCACACGCCGGCCAATCAATCCTTCCACCTCCGCTCTCTCCCAACCATGGTGTCACTGGAGCGCGTTCGATTCGCCAACGTGGCAATGCCGAGCTCACTCCTCGCGATCATGGCGCTCCCTGGTGCCCCAGAACGACGACATTCCGTGCGAAGATTGAGCCCGTGAGCGCTCGAGCTGAATGCACAGGCTGTCATGCGGCAACACCGCCTTGACAAGGTCCCAGCCGATCACACCCTCTCCGTGTCTTGGTGTCGCCGCAAGGCCTCATTTGCGGCTGCAGCCGCTTCGTGGAATATGCCCGTCGGCGGCATATTATGCCTCTAAGGGGTGCGCCCCTTGTTCTTGGTGTTCCACCATGCGAGCCTCCAGCAGCAGACACGAGCGCACGCCGCAGTATTGCAGGATACCATTGGCATGGTCGCATTGGGAGTGGATCAACTGACCACCGGAACTGAAGGGGGCCGCGCCATCGCAAGTCGTCTCTGGAGCGGCAATGCTGGATCCTTCACCGGAGTCAGACTCGTGCGTAACGCTCATTTGCGAAGGAGCTTCGTGAATCATGCTTTCGCCCACATCAGGCCGGCATTGAAGCGCACTTTTTCGAACTGCGGCGGAGCGAAAGACAAATCATTGGCCATCAATCTCCTGCCGGCAGTGTGGCGATGTGAATCCTGGTGCAGGAGTTAGGCGTCTATCAGCAGCGCCGTGGGTTCACAAGGACTGATTGGTTTCCCGCGAGCAGAAATTCGACATGTGAGGTTGCGATTACGCTCGTTGGTAGAGGCAGTGCTGGATGGAGACGCTGATTTAAAGCTCTCCAAGCTCCATTTCTCTCTGATCCCAGCGGAGAGCATTCAGCCGTCCATTGAGAGTACTCACCAACCGTCTCAAACAAAGAGCCTACAGTACTTTGGAGAATGGCTACCTCTGTTACATCTGGCAACTATTCTCTCCAGCCGCCATTTCGTTTCTATGAAGGCCCACCGAAATCTCAGCGCCACCGCGGACGGGTTCAGGCAGAGAAGCGCAAAGCCGATTCACCTCCTGGCAGCCCCTTCATCGATATCGATGAGATTCTTCCACCGGATCCAGAGACGAACAAAGGTATGCTCCGCGTACATAACATGTCGGCTCGAACGATTGGATCTCCTAACACGTCTAACAGAGGAACCCATACTCATCGAGAGCGACAGCGAGAGCGAGTGCGAGAGCGATTCCGTTGATGAACCTCCGCCCAACCAACCGCGCTCTACCCCACCTTCCTCCAGTCCACCGCCCTCTCACGAACAAGGCCACGACGAGCACTCCGATGACGAGCTCCCCGACATTCAAGATTTGCTGTGCTCCCGTTCGAGCCGAGAGGCATACATCGTGCCAGCTCTCGCGGCTTCCCAACGATGTTGTGCGAGCGAACTTGGAGACGATGTAACGCCGACTGCTCAGCGTTCAGAAGGAGATTGCACTGGTGGCAAGGGTGATCAGCACAATGACAACGACACAGAGTTAGAGGCGCAGTACTCTGAAAAGAAGAGGAAGTGTGTTCGGTTCTTATCTGTCGATACAATGATACCCGCGCTTGAAACACTCCGCCCTGATGTCAGCTCGGACCTCAATGATGAGTCTCCGGCGAAACGGCAAAGGCTGCACCGATATACGGAGAGCGTGTCCACATCCCCAGATACCCTAGCGGCAATCCCCGTTTTGTTACCAATGCCCACCGCAATCGGCGATGGGAGCGACAATGCAGGCTACGACGGAGAAGCCAATGGCCTCGAAGAACGCTACGACTCTGGCAACGACGCTGGCGAAGACGCGCTATCCAGTTCTTCCGAGCCTGCTGAGCCGAGTACGCGAACCCCATCGACCCTGCAGCGGAATCCCAGCTGTCAACAGGAGCGGGATGACCGGCATGAGCCTGACGAGTCACAGAATAACGTTGACAATGGCCGTACCATCAACAATGATTCTGGATCACAGTCGCTAGCACGGACGAGGACACGGCAGCGAACGACCAAGCCACCACGCAGAGCCATACACGCCTCGTCACCCCATCAGCGAAGCGCAGCGAAGATGGTGAATCAGCAAACGCAACGGTCTGAAGCCCAATCGTTATCCGCCGAGACTGCCGCGTCTCCACTGTCCCATCCTACGCTCTCCAGAACAGGAAAAGGCGCGGCTCAGCTCGGCAACAATGGTGGTGGAATGCCGATCCAACATGACTCACTCAAGGTGGACGAGATAATCTTGCGTCCAGCATCGGCAGGGGTTTTATTCTTGGTGGCGACCATCCGAACCACAGGCGATCCGTTCCAGCTGGCCTGTCTCGAGCCAGCCGAACTGCTGGAAAGCACATTGGGTAACATGGGAAAGGTCGACAGCATTACGGTCAAGCCATCCGCTCCCGCCGGATCTTGGCATGTAATCGGCCTTCTCCACCCACTCCACCCACACAAAGCATACATTGACAGCTCAGGTTCCACGGTTGAGCGCGGAGCTATGCGAGCACCCGGCACGCTTCGCGACAGGGCACGTGCTCTTTGTAGCGACACGGTGGATGCTACCGAGGCCAACACTGACGGTGATGTGATCCACTGTAACCGCTACAATGGTATTGGCAGCGATGATGGCGGCAGCGAAGATGGTGACGATCAGTATGACGACAAGAATTATGAGCTTCCCGTCCGCGCGAGTCGGCGGTGGGACCCACTGGAGGAGAAGCGCTTGCAGGCATGGAGAACGGAGAATAAGCCATGGGAGTGGATATTTGACCAGTTTCCCGACAGGACGGAAGCCGCTGTCCGCGTTCGCTGGTATATGTTGCAGCGGTCCACGCGAAATGTACAGTAATCGAAAGACTTGTCACCTACCATAAGGCAGGTCTGCCTGGATAGGCAGACCCAAGACTAAAGTATAAATGTACGTAGAAGGTCATCTCTTTAATTGGACACACTTGAATACACATATTTCAACTAAAGCAACAGGAGGCTCTGCACGTCTCGATTTTTGCGAAGTTCCGCTTGAGTTGGATGCTGAGGCCCACTCCTGAACCCTCGTGACGCCACTGGTACAAGGTAGTCGCAGGGATGTCGTCCTGTTAGTACTCGGTCTTTGATCACTGAAAACCTTGTGCAACGACCCAGCTAAGCATATCGTGGGAATGGCAGCCTTCTCTGGACTCGTGCTGTACCAAGAATTGCCTGCACTTTATCCTTGCGATCCTTGAGTTCTCTGGAAGAGGGTAGGTTTCCGCGCTTGAGAGTTGCGCCTGGTTTCGTCGGCGCTTTCGGTTGGGCATCCGAAGGTCCTGGAGCTTGCAAACGACTTCGACCATCATCATCAAGAGGGATCGTCCCAACCTGTGCTCGTGGCGTCGATAAGCCATTCCCTTGAAAGCACTGGACAAGCATCTGTGCCGCAGAGGCGCGCAGTTCGGGATCTTCACGCGCCATGGGGCTGAGCTGAGGATTCATGGTCGCGGCAGTTCTGATCAAACTTAATACTTGACCGTACGATTTCACTTTCTTCCCGTCGAAACCTGCCGTCCGCATGATATCGATAATAGTTGCAAAGAGCGACCATACGTCCAACTTTGGAGTTTGAGAATGTGTGTCGTAGTACATCTCAGGAGCCATGTACGCACCAGTGCCGCAGTGTGTATGTGCCAAGTTTTTTCGATTCGCAAAGCCGAAGTCTGCTAGTTGAAAGATGTATTCAGTATCACTTGTCGCCAGGTAAAGAATGTTGTCGGGCTTCACGTCTCGATGGCATAGCCCTCGAAATGCAAGGTAGTCGAGAGCCCCGAGCATCTCTCGCAACAGCTGAGTGAGCGTGGCTTTGTCGGAGCGCCCAGCAGGAAACTTCTCCATTAGCTGGCTCACGTTTCCGTCTTTAAGGCTCGTGTATATGTATATTGTCTCTGTCCCCCAACCCGCCGAGCCCAAGTACTCCACGATGTGCTTCTAGGATATATTGTCAGTCTGCCGATCGATCAGAATGCTAGAGGCATACATGAGAAATGCTGGAGAGTGTTTTAACCTCCCGCCATAGGAGATTCTCCAGATCTTCTGGCGCCGATTTTATCTTAGACAAGACGACTTTCTTGACGGCAACGGAGTAGCCGGAGTCAAGATCCACGGCTCTCCTAACCTCGCCGTATGCGCCCTCCCCCAATGGATCCCCTTCGGTGGTTCTCTGGATGCCCCCGTCGGCAGGCGTGTGGAGCCTGGTGTTGTACCAAGAGGGCAGCTCCGTCGGTCCGTCGTCGACCGTTCGAGCCCAACGAGAGTCCTGGACTCTCGCCGCTGCCGTCTCGTACCCCTGCTCTGCCCGTTGCACTGCCACTTCCTTCTGCACCCACCGCAGTTCAAATTCGTAGAGCTCGCCTCTGTCGCCGCCGGTATTGATCACGTACTCGATCCCAGGTTGGAGGACGTGTTGACGCAAATGTCCATCCGTCCTGAAGCGGAAAGGCTTAATATTTGTGTTGCGAAGTCGAGATCGGTCGTGGAACATGATCGCTCTCGATTCCGTGTGGATCTCGAAAGAGAACTGGACTGCCGAGATGGAGCCTCCTCGTAGGTAGATATCCGCCCTCCGCCCGGCTTCTGCAATCACATCTGGACGAGGAACCAGGGCCACATGATATCCGACTTCCAGGCCAAGCTGAGGGCCATCTTCTCCATCGTTCAGAGGCTGTAAACGCGATGAGCTCAGGGACTTGAAATTTGTGTTGGGCTTCTCTTCCAGGATAGCCTCAGCAGCGGGGGTCTTAGGGACCAAGTGAAAGATAGTCTGAGGATGCATGAGAGAACGGACTGATAACTCTGTAGACGCAGGCTACTCTTTGACCAAAATACTTCTTTGATTCATGAGGGGTGCTTTGGAGTTGAAGCCCAGCGGAGCTGATATCGCTGTCCGGTGTGCAATGCATACACAGTCACTCACGGAGGCTGGTTAACGGCGACTAATGAGGGTCCAAGGCCTTTGTCGATTGGCCCACGCGCTCTCATGTCAAAACAGGGCTGCAACAGAGGGCGCTAAAGCCGCTGCTTCCTGGAGCAACTACGACACGTGATCTTCCTCGCAGAAGCTCTTTTTCTTTAACATGCGTCGCCCATCAACACCCACGACTTTCAAACTATCACAACCTCAACCATGCTGCATTCTCTCCATGGCATCAACGCCGTACGGCTGAACGGCATCAACGGAACGCTGCAACGGATGCAGGATGATCCAGAAGCCCTCCAACGCGCAATGGCGCGCTTCGACGAACCTCCACCGGACGAACCTCCACCGGACGAACCTCCGCCTCCCTACTCATCCTACACCAGTACCCAACCGGCAACTCCAACTTTCCGTGTGCAACTCACGGCGGAAGAAACGGACGAGCTCGTCCGACGGCCCTTGAACAACGAAGAACTTTTCCGGTTCAGGCGGGGCTTGCGTGCGTACAGACCGGCGCATCAGTTTGATGTCGAAGCCAAGAAAGAGCGCGAGCGTATATATGACGAGTGGAGAAAACGAGACTCAATGGGTCGCCGGCTGTACCGAGGGCCCGACCTCCTACGACGCCCCGGGAACCAGCGAATGGACATCATGGTCCGGAACAGCATCAGGAAACGATGGGAGGCCCTTGGCATCTGGAATCCGGAATGGGGTATCCCGATCATGGGCCTCAGATTTGGAGACAACTGCCATCCCGATGAGTGGAGTTGGAAATGGCGCACTCGCCCCGTTCGAGGGAAGTACCAGACCAGGCCGTTCGCGGAGCAGGTAGCGAGCTGGCCACCTCGGGACGAGGAGCACGTGGATGAGCGTGCCATCCGGCGGTATTTCGAGAACAAAGGCCAATGGGTTGAAACCCAAGCCCCATCCAATTCAGACACTGCAGTGACTGCGGAAGACGAGTTCGATCAGAACGAAGCCCGCATCACCACTCGGCCATGGTACCAGTGGGCAATGGAGGTGCTGGAAGAAGCCATCAAGTTAGGCAGGACTGATGACACTGGCTATGCAGACCGCGAGGCCGCAGCAGTGAAGATCAGGGAGCAGTGGAAGGCGAAGGGCGACTGGAAGGAGAGCTGGGTCGACTCTCCGGGGTGGAGGTGGAAGCATGAGTCCCCGTCTCCAGAGCCCGAAGATCCTAACGAAATGGACTTCAGCCCGTCCGAGATCGACGCTCTCGAGGCGATTCCACCTCCGACGCCTCTTACATTTAACGGCCGCCCTTGGATCCCAAAATTTGGACTTCCGTCAGAGGAAGCAGAACGTATATTTGGGCAGCTCGAGCAGAGTGATCCTAACGGGTTAGCGCCGACACAACCAAGTGAGGATCACCAAAGGAACGATGAGACTGAATCCAATGCAAACGGAGCCGTTGGAGATGGGCGAGACACAAATCAGCCTCAAGTCTCGAACAATTCTGCCGCTCTTGCGAGCAGACAATCAGAGACATCCTCAACGGCAATGGGAGACCGGAGAGTACCGAGGAAGGCTACGCGTTCCATGGTAGATAAGTCTCTATCTCCTACGCAAGGCGCTGTCCCGACGGCCACTTCGACGAGAACACTACGCAAGCGCAAAAGAGATGAGCGCAGTAATAATCACACTAGCGAGTCTTCATTACCCCACCTCAGCATACATACGGAAACTCGACAGATGAAGCGACGCCGTACTACACCTACAGGCCAGCCCCCTCAGCAAGCAGCTCGTAGCCCGGCAACTAACGATGCGATTATGCACAAACAATTGCAGACGCCTCCTGCTCGTGAGCAGCCGCCGACCGCGCCGCGCAGAAGTGCACGAATCGCTCAGCTTCAAGAGACGAGACAGAAGTCTAGTCAGAGCACCAAAGCGGAGATATCGCGTGACCGCAGTGACAATGCGATTTCCACGGACATTAAGCGGAACAATCGAATGAGATCAAAGCAACCCAACACTGTAGGCACAGTAGACAGTCAACTCACAAGGAAAGGGCGAAAGGGGGCGAAGACACGGACAAGAGGTGGCCATTGGTTAAGATCTTCCTGACCTGACGTAGAGGCAAATTGAATCTACATTTCCCTAGACCTCATACATCGTTGATTATGTTCCCGTATTGAATAGTTAAGAGCAATCTGTACGACATAATTTTCGAGATTCTTGTATTCTTCCTGCGCCTGCGCAGCCACATCCACGTCTCTAAATACTCATTCCAATTTCTTCAAATTGACCGCAGATATGGATAGAGGCAGATTCTGAGCCAAACTATCTCTTCCCAATAAGGACTGATGCTCATCAGGGGATTTGTCCACCTTGGAGCTTGATGTGTCCCCTCTGAAATTGCTTGCAATAGCATCATACATGCTGCTCACAAAACCACGCCTTGGGAGTGGAGAGGGTTCAGCAGACGGAAGAGTAAACGCGGATGGACTCGACAGAGAGGTGAAATGCTTGTTTTGGACTCGGTTGATGCCCGTCAAAATTTTCTTAGATGTTTCTTTAGAACAAGCTGATCTCTCTTCGAGTCTGAGTATAATATCTCGGTCATTCGTGAGAACAGCCGCCAATCTTGTCCAGTCACACGCGTCAATTAGTGGCTGAATGTCACTCCCAGGGCATCCCCTTCTTGTCGCCACTGCGCGTAATTTGCTCTCGACGTGTTCTCTATCAAGCATGAATTCTTCAAGCGGAAAGACGACGTGGTCTCTATATTCTTTGTCTGAGGCGGTATCATTTCCCGTGGATGGACGGCGCGCGTGTTGTTTTGCCGTGCACTCAGCCAGACTGAGCTCTCGACCGAGGACTTCGAAGGGTTCGTTCGCATAGTCTTCAAGTAATTTCGAGCTTAAGAAATGCTCAAACATATTCATGTCCCACAGCAAAGAGGCTGTTGTAAGCATATCTGAGTATAGTCTTGCCCAGTGGCCTTCGAGATGTGCATGAGAAGCGTTTAGATCCGGGACGAACTGGTTGATGTCTGAGCTCTCAAAAGCATTGTGGTGTAGTGTTATTGCACGGTTCAGTTCTTCTCGAAGAAGAGGAGTCGGGTTTTGCTGCAAAAGAAATCCAAAGTTGGCAATCCGAGCCAGTATAACATCGCGTGTCTGCGCCATGGCATGAGTGAGGATGGAGAGTGAGGATGGAGATTGGAGGGGCAGGCTGGGTCGATGGGTGAAATACGGAGATTCGCGTCAAAAGTTTTGCTCAGGCATCAACGTCAACGGCCCTAAATTTTAGCGGGGTCCCCACTAATAATAGCGTCTAGAAAATTGATGCCTGAGCAAAACTTTTGACGCGAATCTCCGTACAACAACGCTTATATAAGCAACACCGAAATCGTTCAGCTTGACCCTTGTGGCCAAAACCTTTGGAATTTGAGCTATGCCCGCTGTTACACACGGAGCTTCTCTATTTTCACACCATCTGCTCAGGCTGCAAACTCTGTTGATACTCTAGCTGGACTTCCCTCTCTACTTCTCTAACCCTTTCAGCTGCGTCGTGGTGTCCGTGCCTATCCAAACCCCGTGCAATGCGACCCGCCATCATTTGCCCAGTTGGTCCTGCGTCTCTTAATGTTTGAGTAGCTAGGGTCTGCTCTGCCCTAGTTGCTCTGCCCCGTACCACATCCCACCACGATCTGATAACGTCGAATCTATACCACACTGCCCCTATGGCTGTCCCTACCCCAGCAACTTCGATGCCAAACTCGAAGATAGTCTTGAATTGTTCGAACGTAAGGCGGGACATTTTCTGGGACTATGAACGTCTTCGCCGATCCTAACAGCGTTAGTAGTCCTTCATATAAATTGCTTGAACTAACCTTTCGAAGGTGGATAAGGAAGGTGAGAAGCAGGTACGGAGGTGTGACAGCGCGAACTTCCCACAGTTATCTTGGACACAATAGGCTGGCGCCCTCCGGCTCACGAGGCTGTTAGTATTTTCAACTTTTTAAAGGGCATAGGTGATCAAGGACCGATTAAAGGAGTATGAAGGAGAATCTCCTTCGAGAGGATTAGAGTCAACACGAAGGTAGGATGCACCGTTCTAATCAGTTGGAAAGTCACCGCGCCCAGAACCGCAGCCGGGAAAGACATCATTCGCAGGTTCACAGTGTCTCACTGAGAGCGGCCACTCAATGGAAGACTGAACGCAAAGACTGAACGTAATCTGCTGCAGTTCACTATTCACTGGCTCGCCGCTCAATTTCCAGCCGGTAACTGCTCTGCTTGCTATGGTATTGGCAGCGATGATGGCGGCGGCGAAGGTGGTGGCGATCACTATGAAGACGGGAATTATGAGCTTCCCGTCCGCGCGAATCGGCGGTGGGACCCATTGGAGGAGAAACGCTTGTTGGCATGGAGAAAGGAGAACAAATCATGGGAGTGGATATTTGATCAGTTCCCCAACAGGACAGAAGCCGCTGTCCGCGTTCGCTGGTACATGTTGCAGCGGCCAACACGAAGTGTACACTAGACTTGGGAAAGTTGCATAAATATTTCAATTTCATTCTCCGACCCTAACTTATATCTAGACTGCATGCCCAGATTTCGAGGTCTTGGAGGCCGGCTCAGGAGGGTCTGCCATTCAAAATGTCATCAATGATGTCGATAGCCTTACCACGCGTCTCAAGATGTCCAGAGGAAATAGCATGCGATCTCACTACGTCCTTCTCTCCTTCAAACCGACAACCGGGACACTTCATTCGTGACTGACGCTTGCTGGGTTTGGTAACCGAGTGCCGTTCGATTGGTAATTTTGATGCTATGCCTGCTCGACTATCTTGAATCTCGTTACGCGGAGTTGAGCGGCCATCACCACTGAAAAGTTTATCCAGCATCTCTCCCGCAGATGCTCGTAGGCTGGGGTCGACAATCGCCATGTCCCGGAGTGGATAGAAGTCAGGGTGGCGTGCAGCCTCTTCTACTGCTTTGATCCTTGACGCAGTAGTGTTTAACCGCTTGCGCCTGAATCCATCGACGTTCATGACTTCAGCCAAAGTAAAAAAGAGCGACCAGACATCTACCTTAGCTGTCTGACTTGCCTGATCCGAAAACAACTCTGGGGCCATGTATTTTATCGAACCGGCGAACGTTTGGGCGTCCGAAATAAGGTTGCAAAGGCCAAAGTCTGCAAGTTGAAAGGTATGGCCGCCGACTGGTAGACATGAGTAGAGAATATTCTCAGGTTTGACATCTCGGTGCACGAGGCCCTTGAATGCGAGATAATCAAGCGCTTTAAGCATATCATGGACAAGGCGAGTTGCAGAAGGGGCGTTATCTCTAAAGTGATTGGAATGAACTAGGACTTTTATGTTGCCATCTTTAAGTTCCATCAGGATCTCAAGATGTGGCCCTCCCCAACCCTGTGCTGATATGAACTTTACGATGTTCGGCTGGTGATTTCTCAGTTGATATTGATCGAACTCCCGTCTTATGATGGTAGCTTACATGAGACAAACCAAAGAATACTCCACTTCTCGTTTTATGGCCGTGTACTGACGCGACTGGAGGTCAGGCCAGTTTACCAGCTTGAGGGCGAAAAGCTCCCCTGAGTCCACATCCACGGCCTTATGAACCTCACCGAACGAGCCTTGTCCGAGCTTTTCTTTCTTGTAATACCTGATCTTCTTCACCCGCCCCTGAACGCCCAAGCTTTGAACAATAGGAGTGTGGATCCGGGTAGCACGCTGGGAGGGTAGAGCAGTAGGCGTCTCGTCTTCCACAGTCCGAGTATAACGGGGATGGTCCTCTCGAAAGCCGATTTCCTCTTTGTAATTGAATTCGCGATCGTGTCAGTGTATCTTAAATCGGATAAGATCGCAACGCGTACCGCCAAACCCGAATTCGTTGTTGATGCCGTTCTCCATCTTAGCAACGACGACATAGCGTTCTAGACGCCCCTCGTCAAATGGCATGGCATTCTCGCCGATCGTCTGGGTCGATCGCGAAGTCGACCGATCGTAGAGTAAAATTTCCTCGGTATCTTCGTGGATCTCGAAAGAACACTGAACGCGCGCGATATTTGACCCTTCAACCACAATATCGCCATTGCGTCCGAGGGTCGCCAGAGTATAGCGCGACCTTGAACCGATGTGGAAGCCGATGTTGAGGCCATGGAGTACCCCTCCTTCATAGATTCGAGCTCTAGTATCGGGTACAAGCGAGACTAGGTGTTGGTTCTCCGGATGGTTGACAACAGCCTCGGCTCGGGGATTCAGAGGGATGAGTGAAAAGACAGCTAGAGGATGAGGTGTAGGGCGAACCATCCTTTGAAGTTTCAACCCCGATAAAAGGGAAATACTATGAACTACTCACGGTGATAGACAACGAGAATGAACGTTTTGCAGATAAGGCGCGCAGTGTAAAGTCAAGCCCGGTGTTGATTCAATAGTACAGCGTTTATCACGAGTCCAGCTTCTAAAAGCAGGGAGTTGGGAAGGATGGCGATGCGCCAGCTCCGGGAGTGCATCCCAGCCAGTCGTTTTGCATCGTCCTTCTAACCGCCAACCCTCTGTTTTAGGTGGAAGCTACGGACGCATTTTCAGCCATTCGGCTATTCCTTTGAGTACAGGGAATACGGAGGTGCGCGCCAAAAGTTTGGCTAGATGCCTTGATGCCTTACTGCATTTTTCAGTTGTCTGCCTCAGGCATTAATGGAAACCCCCTAAAATTGATAGCGCCTTCCCCCTCTCTTTTTAGTGCATAGCCCCTAGAATTAGCGTCCTTCTCGCTAATAAATTAGCGGGA